>Ga0172371_10000197_pt1 | contig 87946 bp, 71 predicted proteins | sample Lak12m_FD_114543 | JGI IMG/M metagenome (GOLD analysis project Ga0172371, IMG submission 114543) | Freshwater microbial communities from Kabuno Bay, South-Kivu, Congo - kab_022012_12m | ecosystem: Environmental > Aquatic > Freshwater > Lake | place: Democratic Republic of the Congo: South-Kivu...
ACTTCGTATTCATTGATGCTTTGAATTGCTTTTAATTCCTTTTTCTTATTGCCTTTTAGTTCTTTAAGGTCATTTAACAATATGTTCTGTCTATTTCTTTCATTTAACATTTGTTTTAAATCAGAAAGAACATAATCAATTGTATTTGTTGAAGTTGATTTTGGTATTTTTAAGTCATACCTTTCCTGTTTAATGAATACTTCAATTATTTCAGTTCCATCTTTTTGCAAAATTAAATAATCAGATGTGAGGTAAATTAAGTTGTATAATGTTGCTTTCTTGCCAATTTCAATAATTAGACTATTTGTTGAATGAACCAAGTTTTCCCAATGAGCTTTTGTGATATTTCCATTCTTAGATATTAACAATTCTCCATTACTTCTGAATATATAGACAGTCTTTGATTCAAACATTTCATTAGTAATATAAAACCAAGAATTATCTTTCAGAAACGTAGTGTCAATTATCGTTGTTCCTGTCGTTTGGATTTTGGTAAATATTTTCTTTAAAATTTCTTTCATTCTTTAACTAATATTTTGTTAATTACAGAAAATCAAATGGTTGTCTTGATTTCTAAAATGCCCTATAACGGTTTGCAGCTACAAGAAGTTGGCGATTTCGGAGACGAAAATTATCTGCCACCACTAAACTTAATGCGAAGCACAAAGCTTCATTTAACCACTGAACCGCCAATTTCTTGTAGGTGCTGTTATAGCCCGTTTTTCTTGTCATTTCTCGTCAAATATTTGGTCTGGAAAAAGAGTCATTAAATCCGTAACTGTCTGATAGTCTATGTCTATTTTCAATTCGGGAATGTTTACGATTTCCTTGTTTCTCAGTTTCCTTACTATGACTGAATTTTTATTTTCAGAAATCCATTTCTTTACGCGTTCGACTACTTCTGGTTTTGGCTTTTTATTGTCGTCAAGATTCCATTTTATTCTTCTGTATTGGTCAAAAGCCAAAAGTTGTTCCGGGTTTAATGATACGAGTTCAATATCTTCAAATCCCCTAAAATCCACCATAAAACCCTTGTTTCTCACCAATGCAGTCCCATAGCCAACACAACTTAGTCCAACCCCAGCAAATAATACTTTTGCGTTATGAGGTTTGGCGTTATTAAAAACCTGCATTGCTAAATCTCTGTCGTATGTCAAATGAGTTCCGTCCGCAGGACCTGTTTTAACCATAACAAAGTAAAGTTGTCCATTCTTTTTTAGTATAAGCTGTGGATTTAAGTTAAGGTCTGTCGTGCCGTCAACCACTTCATATCCTTCTTTTTGAGCATATTTATAAATTATGTCTATTCCAAATTCGTGAATCTCTTGTTTGGTCAACAAGTCTTTGGGGTCAACATTTTGTCCTGCTCTTTTTTCTGCTTCTGCAAATTTTCCGAAAATGTCGTCTTGTTCTGTCATATTTCAATGTTTTGTTTTTTCTTAAAATGGGCTATAACGTTTTGCCGCTTTGCGAAGGCGGGGATTTTTTGCACTAAACTTCATTAGAAGCACAAAACTTGAATTTAGCACTTCACTTTCATAGAAGCACGAAACCCCCGCTTTTGCAAAACGGCTGTTATAGGGCGTTTTTCTCTCTTTCGTCATAGTTCTCGTTCACATTTTGACCAAAATTCCGTCCAATTAATTTCTGGTTGGTGATGTTCAAAATAGTCTTTTATTTCATCTTTCATCACTTGTTGTGCTTCACTTAAATATGTTTCATATTCTACTTTTGGTCTTGATTGCTTTCTTTCGTCTTTCTCAAAAATTTCTCTATCAAAACCATAACTGTTTCCTTTGTCAAGTGTGTCATTAATTGCCTGCAAAATCTTTCTTGGGTTTTGGTGGTGTCCGCACTCTGAACTCATAAGTGAGGGTGCTGTGCAATTGCCAATAAATTTTGGGTATAACGTCTTTTGTCTAAATGTATGATACGATTGTCGGAAGTATGAGTAAAAAGTCTGGTCAACTAAAACTGTCCAATAAAGTGCAACAGCGAATAATCCTTGACTGTCCTGTGGAATTATGTCTAAATACTTGTATTGAGGTGTCAAGAAAAAGTATTGGATATTAAACTCCTTATTGTCATAGTGTTTATTGCCATCAATAGGTATCTGTCCCACGAAATTTAAAATGTCATGTTGGAAAGATTGTTTGTAATATGTCTTAAAATCTGTCAATATGTTGTTATTTTTCTGTTAGTATAATACTTCGTCATCTCCAAATAATTTTGAGTTGCTTCCTTCACTTCTTACAATTTTCGTTTCAATGTCAACAGGTCGCATTTTTCTTGGTATCTCTCTCGTTATTTGAATTAGTAGTTTTGCAAAAAAGTCAAAAAATACGCTTGGTTTTGAAAAGTCTAAGTCAGGAAAATAAGAAACATTCATATTGAAAATTTCTTTTAAAAAATCTTCATCAATATCTCTTAGGTCAAGTCTTTCTGTCTGACCATTTACTTGTCTGTAGATGTAAAGTAAACCCAATGAATACTTTTTTTCTGCATCATAATAAGTTATGGTTAAAGGGTCGTGTATATTCGCTTCTGGAAATTCTTCTTCGGTTATTATCCAAATCTTTTTAGCTCTTGAATAGTTTAGCTTTTTACTGTTAAGCGTAAATGGTCTGTCAAACTTCGTTGTATATAGGTCAAATATGTCAAGAAGTTGTTTTGGGATTAAACTTTTCTGATAATCAAAAAGAAAATTTTCAGTCGTTGAATAAAACCTTAGAACATTGTCGGTTTCAATAATGAAGAACAATGTATAAAAATGAAGAACCGCTCTTTTCTCTTTTGGAGGAAGTCCGTGTTCTTTAAAAAGTTTGTCAAATTCTGATTTCTCTTCGTATTTTGATAGGAAGTCAAATAGTTGTCCTTTTTTAAGTTGATTATTCATTCTGTCTGTCTTTTAAAATGCCCTATAACGTTTCGCGGCTTTGCGAAGGTGGCGATTTTCACCACTAAACTTCAATCGAAGCACTAAATTTTGATTAACCACTTCACTGTCATACGAAGCACTGCACCGCCACTTTTGCAAAACCGCTGTTACCAGCTGGCGTTCTGTTGTCTGTGTCTGTAAACCATTGTCGTTGTTCAGTTTTACTGTCATTGTCGTGTCGGCTTGTGTGTTGGGTGTTTTAATTTTTTCAGAAGGGAGGGAGAAAAAAATGAATTTCTATTTGGGTCGGGGAAAGCACACTCTTTGCCAAGTTTTGGCTTGTGTGTCGGCATGTGCGACTTGGCAATGTGTGTGCTTTTAGCATGGGATTAATTGTTGTTTGTATTATTCAGTCATTGGTTTAATCATGCTTTCGATAAACTTAATTTCCTCGTTTGTCAATTTATATTTTTTGTAAAGTTGCTTGTCAATCTCGGCAATTGATTTACTCCAGTCAATATCTGATTTTGAAGTAAAGTCTTGAAGCGGAACAAATTTGTATGTTTTCGCAGTGCCGTTTTGGTTTGATTTAGCAACCCCATGTAAGAATCTTGCAAATTTTGTGGTGAAATACTTTGTTACATTATCTGCTGTGGACTTGTTTAATTTAAGATTGATTCCTAAAATAATGTATGTTTCTGTACAAACGGTATTTGGTTCTGCAATGAATGTATTTAGATTGTCATCATTAAGTTCAGTGCCTATGTTATTTGCAAATGATGTTAGTACTTTATAACTTGATAACAACTCCTTATTGAAATCAAATTTATTACCCTCAACGTATCCAATAGATTTTCTTTTAGCATAGCAAAGAATAGGATTTTTTAGCTTTTCTTTAGTTTTCTTAAAATCTGATGACCTATTAAACTTACTGTCTAGACCAAAAGGCTTTCTTGAAGAAACATAATTTTCAAAACTTTCAAATTCCTTATTTCCTTTAACTTTTTTGAGAACATCAACAGCAATCTTATGCCTTATTAAAATATCTGCATCGTCTGTTTTTAAGTTTCTTATTGATAGGCTTGGGTTTAAATCATTATTGTATGTGTATACTTTTGTTTGACTTTTGGTGTTGTCGTATTCTTTATTCCATAATAAATAACAAATACCGCCTCTGTTATTAGTATTAGGGAAAATTAGGTCTGGGTCAAGGAAATCGTGCAGTTCCTCTATACACTTGTCATTCAACATCTGATCTCTGAATTCATCAAGTCCTTTCCCACCAGCATACCATCTTGTAGGCATAATCATAGAAAGAAAGTCTGGATTCAGATTCTTTGCAGTATTTACGAAATAATTATAAATTGGTGTTGCACTTGAACCTAATCCTCCGCCACCATCACTCTCTTGATAAGGAGGATTGCCTACAATTACATTGAATTTCATTTTCTTGTTGTTTATTTTGATATTTTCTTTTTCAATTAATTTTCCGTTTTTAATCAATTCGTAAGAGGTATAATTACCTTCAATATGATTCACATCTAATTCCAATAATTCATAAACCTTCCTTGTAAATTCATATGCTAAACTTGAAGTTGGTATTGAATAAAAGTTTGCTGCAACTTGTTTACCAAAACGCTTGTAGACCGAGTACAAAAACTCACCTTGTTTTGAAGCAATATCTAATAACAATGTTGATTTATCAAGTGATTTAGAAGGAAGACCGTTAATAATTCTATCAGTGAGAAATTCTGGCGTGACAATTTCAGATTCGGATATGCGACTAAATTTCTTCATAGCCTTACTAGCCCTGTCAATTGGAGGTATAGAATTATCATTTGACAATGTGTTAATGTTATGAATCTTGTAGTCTAATTCACTTAATATAAATGGATTAATATGTTTTTCAAAAATTGATAAAATCTTATTGTTTAAATTTAAATTGTTAGCTATTCGGAGATTATTAGGATTTTCGTTTATTGATGAAATTATCTCTTGCAAAGATTTAATCTTCGAATGTGTAAGAAATGTATAGAATAATATCCTAGAATAATAAGTTGCAAATTTTCGTTTATAATCTACATCATTATCTTCATCTGTTGCTCTTGATGTGGTAGAAGGTCTTCCAGTATCTTTATCACCGCTATTATCAGATAAATCATCTAAATCTATATCATCACCTTCTCCTTTAGCACCTTTTATTTCTATTCCTTGTCGTGAGCCAATTATACCTTGTTTCTCAATTTCTGCTTTAATTTCTGCAATATCGAGTAATGATAAATCAACAGCAATTGAGGTTGCTTCTTCAAGTACACTTCTATTGCTTGAATATTCACGTACAGCATCAAGAATATCAGAAGGCTCTATTTGAACAATCTTATTTTTATTAAGCCGAACAATGGGGGAAATTTCAAGTTCCTTACGAATTCTTTCTTCTAGTTTGCTATTGCCGTTTTTTTCTGTATTTACATTGTAGATTTGTGATTTATGCTCCTGCATTTGGAACATTCTGTTCGGGTTAAAATCAACTAGTAAAGTTTGCGGTTTCATGTTAAATTTAACCGTATCGCCATTCGGCTCCTTAAAGACTTTGATATATTGATTTTGCAATCGAAAAATGGCTTGGTCATATTCTTGCGGTGAAGCAGTATCTTTTAGATAAAGCATATTGTCCCATTCGTGAACAGTGCTTCCAGTTAGCATTCGATTTACCGTAAGTGTAATAGTTCTTTTATTCTTGCTTTCACACTTTCTAATTTTAGCCTTTACTGATTCAGTGTCTTTATATGCCTTTTCACTTTCAACACCTGAAATATTAATTATTTCGTATTTGCTTAGGTGCTTAAACTTGTTTTTGCTAATCAAAGATTCTAACGCGTCACACGATGCTCTGTAAGGCAAAACGCAAACTATGTGACGACACATTTGACCTTCTTTTATTTTGTCATAGTCCAAGAAGCTTAATAAATTTTCATCTTTCTCTGTGCCGTCTATTACTTTGAGCAAGTCAAGTATTTCCTTTTCGTATTTGAATTTTTTATGCAGATTTTTTACTTTGTCTTGGATTATTGATTGTGGTCTGAAAAGTTCTGAAAAAGCATAAGTTATTCCGTGCTTTTTCATTTCCTCCATCTTTTTACGGGATGATTCGTTTGGATTGAAAGCAAAGCGAATCATTTGAGGAAATCCATAATATGGATTTTCCCATTCTTTTACTTCATCTTTATTGAGGTTTTCTAGATCCCATTTTTTCTGATCGTCTGCAATGTCAGAAAATTGATAGAATGCAATAATGTCATCATTTGTGAATTCACTATTCATCAAGATTCTGTAAGGTGTTCCAGAAAGATGAATCTTTACTTTTGCATTAAAAGACTTTGTAGTTAGGTCAATCTCATCTATGTCAAGGTCATTAAGCTTTAATTCGCTTTTTATTTCTTTTTCAGTAAGTTTTTCCTCTCTTAGAACTTTCCCATATTCCGCAGCCCTAGCTCCAAAGTGTGTTTCATCAACCAGTAATAAGTCTATTTGACTTTGAAATATTTTCTTGTGTTTTGGCTTTATGATGTCACCTTGTAAGTCTTGAAGTGTTAGAAATAAAACAATCTTTTCATTCTTTTTTTGCTTCTCAGAAATAATATTTTCGCTTTGAAGAAGCGAGTTGCTGTCTAGAAAGGAATAGCCTTCAAACTTTACATGACTTTCTGTTGTTCTTTTCCATTCTTCTTTTACATCTGCTTTGGCAGAAACAACAACGACAAATTTTGCCTTCATTTCCACAGCACAGCACATGGAAGTAAAGGACTTTCCAAAACGCATTACTGCATACATTAAAAGATTTCTCCTGTCTTTTTTTAGTGCCGTTTTAAAGCTTTCAATTGTTGCTTTTTGATTCGGTCTTGGGTCGTAAGATTCAGTTCGTCTGTAAGTATGTGTTATTGGAACATGACTTTCATCAAAACGGTAGTATTGATATTTCGGGTCATTATTTTTATGACCTTTCTTTATGTCCTTTATTGCTTCTTTTAAATCTTCTTCAGTGGCATTTTTAAAAAATTCATTTGAATAATGCGGTATGTTTTTTATTGTGCCTTTTTCTAAACGCGACCTTTTTAACTCATTTTCTAAAAAGAAGTGAACTGCATAATCCCTAAAAAATGTATCGTCATCAACTTTTGCTACATCTCCAAATTTCTTTACAAGTTTTGGAAAGTGCTTTCTCCATTCATTTAATCTTACTTCGAGTGGACGATAAGTGTCACCAACTTTAAGGTAGTTGGGCACAGTTTCAGTAGTAAAAGCATATATCTGAGGTTCAACCCTACCAATTATCAAATTATTGAGTACGTCTGTGTTTATTTTATTTGCATTTGCCATGTTTAGCGTTTCATTATTTATTAATTAGATCGACAAACCTGATTCTTTTCCCAATTGACTTTGTAATTGGGTCTTTTTCATCCCAATCCAAAATAAAGCAATAGTTTCCATTGTGATTCAACATGTTGTTGGTTTTACAACCATGGCATTCTTTTAAGTTTTGTGTTTTATTACCAAACAAATCTTCTATTACTTCTGTAACATCCGAACAACTGTCAGGAATTACACCCTTTAGTCCGTCCATTTGCCAGACATTCCAAGATATTATATCTGCAATGATTTGGATATGCTTAAGCAAAGGTTCTTTTTCAAATTGTTGTTTGTAGTTTTCAATAAAAGTAGTGAGCATTGCTTCACGTGCAATTAACAAACTGTCACCTTGCCATTCAAAAGCGTAAGTGTTTTTATATGCTTCTATCGTAGATTTTAACCATTCAGATTCAGTTCCAGTGTTTTCGTTTACTACTCTTAATTTTCTATCTAAAATTCCAATACGATTGTTCACCGGTATAAACTCACCAGTTGTACTGTCGTATCTGCTAGTTATGTAAGGAGCTTCTCCACATGAAATTTCCAAGCGTTTATCTTTTATATAGTCTTTCCAAGTTTTAGATTTTGGGAAGTAGATTTTGGCTTGGTTAACTTCCCATGACTTTGTTCCATTACTTAAAACAATTTCAGAATTGAACACTCCATCTTTTTCAAACCAAGCGTTGTCTATTAGGTTATTTTGAGCATTACAAATCCATGAAGGAGTAAACACCTCTGCCATTTCTTTAGACCTGTTTATTTGTAGTATTCTGTCCTTATGAACTCTTGGCATAATTATACTTCCATAGTCGCCTGTAATTAATTCAGGTAAAATTTGAGAGTGATAGCTGTATGTATCTCCAAGATGTTCGTAGTTGTCAGTCGCCCAAATAATATTCTTTCCTGTTGTGTGGTCGAACAACAACGAGTCAAGAACTTGAGGATATTTCTCAACTAATTCATTTTCTAATATGTCAATCCCTGTCCTCATTTACTTGGTCACTTTATTAGATTGTAAAAGCTCTTTTACGTCTATTTCAAGTATGTCGGCTATTTCGTAAAGAATTTCAAGTCTTGGTTGTTGTCTGTTTTGAACATAAGCATTAACCATGTTGTAGCTTTTTCCTAGCTGTTCGGCAAGCCAAGTTTGTTTGATGCCTTTTTCGTCCAACACTTCTTTAATCCTATTCATTTTTAATAATTGAATTAGTCTGCCAAAGATAGATTTAAAATTCATTCTATCTCATTTATTAAGATAAAAAGTCACCATAAAATTTCAACAATCAAATTGGTGCGTTGGCTAAAAAATGGCTCTTTTGCTTTTGCCGAAGGGTCGTCTTGTGCGGTTGGGGCAAAAGCAAATGTGCCATTTGTGCGGTGGCAATAGAAATTCAATTTTTTTGTGCGGTGGGTAAAAAATTAAAACACAGAAGTGGAGGCAATGAGTGTCGGCTTACTCGTTGTCCGTTTGTTATATCGTTTCTATGTCCTTGGTCACCTGTCAAAATGGTTTACTTTTTTCTCGTTTATGTCATTCGTTTTGTTGTTGTCGTGTCGTCCAATACGCTTGCTGGTAACTCGTTTATAACAACACAAACTTACCACTTTTCCGTTATTCCGGATCGATTTTGTTCTTTATTTTTATATCTTTTTGGGCCAGTTTACGGATGCCAGCAGGTGCTCACTCCACCCTTTTCAGCACCTGTATACTTTCCTGCAGTTGGTCGCTGAGGAGTTTCAGAAGGCTTTCTTCGAGGTTTAGCCGGCCCAGGTTTTTACCAATAAAAATAATACGCGTGGTGCGTTCCGCGCCGCTTTCCCAAAAATCGCCGGCCGAAATCATAATATGGTCGCGCACCGATTGCACCACCACCTTTTGGGCCACATGGGCAAAGCTTACAATGCCTTTGATGCGGTATATGCCGGTGCCGTGGTATTCAACAAGGTGGTCGAGCCAAAAATTAAACTGCTGCGGGTCGAAGTCGCGGGTAAAGGTATAGCTGTGCGATTCGATATCGTGTGCCAGCGGCGTTTGCTGCCGGTTTACCACTGCGAAACCGGCCGGTTTCAGCGGGCCCGAACTCAAATTCAGCCGCGATGAATCGATGGAAAATGCCTCAATTCTCTGAGGAGCATAGCTGTAGGTATCTAAAATTGCGCTGCTGTCGATTTCGCCAAAGCTGGTGTAATGCACCGTTGCAAACGGGTTAAACGAGCGCACCAATTCCACCGCGGCATCGCGCTGAGCCTCGCTTACCTGATCCACCTTGTTTATAATGATGGTATCGGCATAGCTTATCTGCCTGGCAGCCATATCGGTATCTGCTGTAATGGCGGCAACATTGCGCGCATCAACCAGGCAAACCACGCTGTCGATCCGGTAAAAATATTCAACCTTTTCCGACGACAAAAATGCCTGTACCACGGTAGATGGATCGGCTATTCCGGTGGTTTCAACCACCATATGCGTGAGCTTGTGGCGAATATTGAGAATATCGAACAGCAGCTCTTCGAGTTCGCCATTGAGGGTGCAGCAGATGCATCCGTTCGACATTTCGTAAATGTTGTCGCTTTCAACGCCCACTATCAGGTCGTTGTCGATTGGAATTTCGCCAAATTCGTTTTCGATTACGGCAAACTTATGTTCCGGATTTTGCCTGATCAGCTGGTTGAGCAGGGTTGTTTTGCCGGCACCCAGAAATCCGGTAAGTATGGTAACCGGCAAGCGGTCGTCGTCGGTGTAGTCTGTCATGCTCATTTTCAGTTTGTTTACCTGTGTGGTGCAGGCACAATTTGCCGTGAAGCAACTTTAGCAGCTAAAATTAATTTTTATTGCCGCACCCTGCGCAATTGCGTTATAGTTTAAATGAATATCCTACACCGCCAATAAAATCGGTGAGCGGGTCGCCGGTGTGCAATTCCCGCTGTATCATATAGTACAACTCAAGTTTCTGCTTTTTGGCAATTTTAATATCCAGCCCTGCGGCAGTTCTTATATCGTCGAACAATACCGGCTGCTGCGCGAAAAGTGGTGTAAACAGCTCTACCGAAACAAAAGGCTCCCATTTCCGGTCGAGGTCGAGGCCAACAGTGAGTTTATTGCGCGAGTAGTAGCCGGGAATGCCCCCGTCGGGCGCCCTGCCAATTTGTTTAATCTCTTCCTGAAACCGGGTTCTGAACTGAAACAAAAAGGGTTTCTCCTTGCGGTCGGCCTTAATATCAATAAACCAGCGGTGGCCGGGAGTAAAGCGGTTGTTCAGGTTGTTTTTCATGGTAAACCGGTAGTTTACCGATGCTTTCAGGTGCTTGCTTATTTTATACTGCAAACCGGCTTCGCTCAGCCACTTATTGATTTCAGTGGCATTTTCGTTCAGCCTCAACTCCTGCGAAACCGACAAAGTAAGATGTTTAACTACTCCTGTTTCAACCGAAATGGCTGTCCACACACCGGCATCGCGCTGCTGCGCAAGGGCGGATAGCTGCCAGAGTATAGTACAAAAGCATACCCAAAATCCGGTGATTATTATGCGCACAGCTCCCGGCATACCTCAGGCTTTGTAATAGTAAATGGTAATATGTGCCGAATCGCGCAGGAAGTCGATGGTTGAAATGGTAAAACGGTGAATATTCAGCCCCGTGCGGTTGCGAAGGTCATTGAGCAGCAAATCATGATTTTCGGGTTTTATCATGTCAATTTTTTCGTACAGCAGCGTTTTCGATTCTTCCTGTTTGAAAATGCGTGGATGATCCAGCACAAAGATGAATACAATCAAAATCAGGTTAAAAACGCTGATGGGCAAAAGGTTAAGGCCAATGGCATTGATCAGCCCGAGGGCAATGGCCAGCAGCAGGTAGGTCATTTCTTTCATCGAAATGCCTTCGGTGCGGTAGCGCAGCATCGAAAATACCGCGAACAAACCAAAAGCAGCCCCCATGCTGATACTTGTTTTGTTAAGCACAAAGGTGATGATGAAGATTATGCTGTTGAAAATAAAGAAGGTAAACATAAACTCCTTGTTCCGGTAATTGGGGAAATAAATCAGTCCGAAAATCAGAATCATGGCAACCAGATCAATAAGTATACTGTAAACAAACCTGAAGTTGAGTGTTACAGGTTCGTTGGTATGCTGAACTGGGTTAACAGCCTGGGCAGCATATACCGGCGTATGAGCTGCGGCAGTTTGCGCTTGCGTATTATAACCGGCGCATGTGAACACCAGCAACACGAGGATGGTGGCATAAAGTTTTTTAACAAATGGCATATCCAAGTTTTTTAAGCTTTCGCAATTTGGGTAAAAAAAGGTTTTTTTTGAGGTTACTGCGCAGGCAGTTGATTCCCAGGCAGTACTTACTCAGGTAAAATTCGCGGGTGTTTCTGTCGCGCATCCTGCGCCTGAAGGCCGACCTTTGCTGCAAACCGGTTTTAACTTCAACAATCACCAGATCGTCAATCTGCTTTTGGGCTTCAGATGTTGAAAAGCGCAAATCCAGATCGATGGTAAGCCGCTCTTTTAACCTAAGGTTTACCAGCGTAATACGGTTAAATTCAACATGCAGCGAAGGTAAAAAACCGGAGTATTCGTCGCCGGTGCAGGAACGGATAAAGGCTTTTTCGTGTTGACCGAGTGCAATGCCACTCCCCGATGAGGGCATACGCCTTTTTTTGGTGCGGTGGGTGTTTGTTTTCTGCTTGAATTCAAAAAACTGCAAACCGGTGTCGATGTAAGTTCTGAATCTCAGTTTGTAGCGGTTTTGCATGCCGTTGTGATGGTTCAGATACAAATCGAAAGAGGGCGTATCCAGATAATCGGTAGCATAGGCATGCCGTCGTCGTTCGCCAATTGTTAAAACCGAATATTCAGAGCCAAGCGCGGTAAGCAATAAAGGAAGCTCGCTGCGATGCAGAATATACTTGGTATCAACCCGGTCGAGCAGTTCAACATCCTGAATCTGTTCCAGCGACACAGATTCAAAAGATTGCAAAATATTTACCAGTTCATCCATGTGGCAAGTGAAAAAATGCAGCAGCAACAGCGCAACCCGGGCGAAATAATACCGGCTTTGGGGTTCCCTGAGTTATTTAAAAACAATCATATCATCAACCTTCACTTCATCACGGTTTCCCTGAATGGTAACTTCGCGCAGAACAGCGTAAACGCCCGAGGGCAGGGTGAGTGTTGAATCTTTGGAGTAGGCATAAACTGTGTATTTCCCCGGGCGCAGATAACGGAATTCGTAAACGCCGTTGTAGTTGGTACGGGTTCGGTCGCTGTAGCCTTTGTCGCCATCGTAAATGATGTAAACATCCTCATCGGCACCCGGGTAAATTCCGTGAAGTTGCGTAAACGTGCCGTTGTAATTGTGTACAATCAGCGTTCCGTATATTGAGGCGTTGCCCCCTTCGCCGGCTTCTTTTTTACACGAAACCAACACCATTAAACCGGTGATGAGCAAAAATAAAACTCTTGAGAACCTTACCATGATGCCACTACGCTTATTCAAATTAACCGGCAAATCTAGGCAATTAAACATAGAAACTTACACAAAACCGCGCATAAAATGGTGTAAAAAGCCAGGCTTATTCAAACAATTACACCACATCATTTACTATGAATACAATTCGGCGGTATGAGTTGCTTATATTACCACCGATTCAGCTGGTTAGTTTTTTTTATGCAGCGTTTTCTTCAGCTTTGCACGGGAGGCAAATCGTCCGGCATATTCGTCAGCTTCGAGTATCGTTTTTTTAAGGTTTGCAGCAATTGGCGTAAGGGCGCCGGCCATTCCGGGCGCATGTTCTTGCATTATCCTGAGGGCTGCAAGCAGCGGCTGCCTTGCCTTAACAAGCCTCTTAAGTCCCGGGGTAATTTTGCGGATGCGTTTTCGTTGTTCACTGGCATCCTGCATGCCTGGCCCGGCAGTTTCATTGGGCTCATCGAGTACCTCACGGGCATGGCTGATGAGTTGTTGCGCTTCACGCACAATACGGTTAAGCCCAAATATTGCAAGTTGCATTACACGGTCGGTTGCTTCAGATGCCGAAAGTGCTGCATCCAGCATCTCGGTAGTGCGGTCGTAATCGCGTGTAAGATAAGCGGCTATAGCTCTTTTGATATAATTGCCTGCTTTGCCGGTTTCAAGTTCGCTGATGAGCAGGGTTTCGGGGGTTACATTGCGTGCAAATGAGAGCACTTGCGGGTCGGTTTTGATGGAACGCGGGTTGAGCGGTGTGCGAAGCAGAATTCCTGAAAAAGAGGTGCAGCGGCTCAGCGCTACATAAACCTGACCCGGCGCAAAAGCCTCTTCGAGGTCGGCAATTATTTTTTCGAAAGTCAAACCCTGGCTTTTGTGCACCGTGATGGCCCAGGCCAGTTTAAGCGGATACTGAATAAAGCTGCCGATAATTTCCTCAACCACTTTACTTCCCTTGCTGTCCCACGAATAGCGGATATTGCCCCATTCTTCGCGTTTTACCTCAATAATATCGCCATCATCAACATCCACAAAAAGGCCATCGTCCGAAATTTCGACCACATGACCGATTTTCCCGTTGTAAAACCGGCGGTTTCGGTCGTTGCGCAGAAACATCACCTGAGCACCTTCTTTCAATCTGAGTTCACGGTCGGTCGGAAAACTGCTTTCGGGGAAGGTACCATCTACCAAGGCTTCGAAAAGATGCAGCGGTTCATCCAGCTCACGCAATCGCTTTTCGTTTGTTTCTTCCACCAGGCGGTTATGCGTGGCAAGTATAATGTAATCGTCTTCCTGATCGGGTGTAAACCCATGAAGATAGCGGCTGTTGAGCCGCGAAACATCATCAGCCTGAAGTTGATTAACGCGTATGCGGTTAAGCAGATCGATAAAATCCTGATCGGTTTGCCGGTAAATTTTCTTCAGCTCAATGTACAATGGCTTTTGATCAAGCATAACCCGGGCTCCGAAAAAAAACGGGCTTTCGTAAAACTGCCCCAATATGTTCCAGTCGTCCTGATTTACAATAGGCGGCAACTGAAAGGTATCGCCTATAAGCACCACCTGCACGCCGCCAAACGGGGTAAATTCCCTTTTCCTGAAAACACGCAGCAGGCGATCGATTACATCGAGCAAATCGCAGCGCACCATCGAAATTTCATCAATAATAAGCAATTCGAGGCTTCGCAAAATCTCCAGCTTATCGCGGTGATACCTGAAGTGATCGTTAATGATGCTTTTATCCGGATCATTGGCTGGCACGCGCGTACGCAAACGCTTGTCGCCGGGCACATACACGCTGGGTTTGATATTGAAAAATGAGTGAATCGTCTGGCCACCGGCATTCACCGCAGCTACGCCGGTGGGTGCCAGCACCACCATGTTTTTGTTGCTGATGGTTTTAAGGTAGCGCAAAAAGGTGGTTTTTCCGGTTCCGGCTTTTCCGGTAAGATAAAGCATGCGGTTGGTATGCAACACAAATTCAACGGCATACCTGAATTCAGGATTGTCGTCATCGAGGCGAAGGCTGTCGTAAAATTGTGCCATAATCGGAGTGCCAAATGTTTGGCTAAAATAACAAATCCGAACGGGATTAGCCCATCCGGATTTGAATGAAATACATCGGAATGTAAACTGTTCTTTAATTACCAGCGCTTACGCTGAAAAGGCCGCTGTGCATTGTTATTGGGGCGCGCCGGTCTCTGCTGCCGCCCGGGCTTGTGCTTAAGTTCGGCTTCAGTGGTTTCAAGCGCAGTGTGCGTGCTGGCTACAAAGCCGTTCATGCGTTTAACCTCAATGGCCTGCGGAAGCAGCTTGTTTATGTCTTTAAGGCTGCCACGCTCTTCTGAAGCACAGAACGAAATGGCGGTTCCCGATTCACCGGCCCGGCCGGTGCGGCCAATGCGGTGCACATAAGTTTCGGGCACTTCGGGCAGCTCGAAGTTAATCACATGCGAAAGCTTATCCACGTCAATTCCGCGCGAAGCGATATCGGTAGCAACCAGCACCTTGATGGTACGGTTTTTAAATCCCTGCAGGGCTTTCTGGCGCGCCATCTGCGATTTGTTGCCGTGAATGGCCACTGCTGTGATGCCTATTTTATTCAGTTCACGGGTTACCTTATCCGCACCGTGCTTGGTGCGGGTAAAAATGAGGGCAGTTTCAATCTCTTCAGAGGCAAAAACCTGCTGCAGCATGGCCCGTTTATCGGCTTTCTCAACATAATAAACCGACTGGTTTACATTTTCGGCCGGCGATGACACAGGGGCTACATTCACTTTTACAGGATTTTTGAGCAGGCTGTCGGCCAGTGCTTTAATCTCGTTGGGAACAGTAGCAGTAAAGAAACCGGTTTGTTTATAGGTAGGAAGTTTGGCTATAATACGTTTAATATCAGGCGCAAACCCCATATCAAGCATACGGTCGGCTTCGTCGAGTATAAAAAACTCGATGCTGTTGAGCTTCACAAATCCCTGGTTCATCAGATCGAGCAAACGACCCGGTGTGGCAATCAATATATCAATTCCTTTTTTAAGGATAGCCGTTTGCGGATTTTGCGATACACCGCCGTAAATTACAGTATGCCTTAATTTTAGCCCCTTGCTGTAATCGGTAAAGCTTTCGCTGATCTGAATGGCCAGTTCACGCGTGGGTGCCAGCACCAATGCCCTGATGCCTGCTGTTTTGCGATCGGCCCCAGCCTGATATAGTTTCTGAAGAATGGGAATGGCAAAAGCAGCAGTTTTACCTGTGCCGGTTTGAGCGGTACCAAAAACATCGGAGCCTTTTAAAAGGTGCGGAATGGCTTTTGCCTGAATGGGTGTTGGTTCGGTGTAACCCTTTTGTTTAAGTGCCAGGGTAATGGGCGCAATAATGTTCAGACTTTCAAATGTCATATACAATTAAATAAAGTGATGGCAGCCGGTAAACAACCGTGGCTTTTCGGATATTCCTGAGTTAAGTTCTGAAAAAATCGGATATTAACGAAGGTTCGATTGGCTGGAAAGGATATAAACCTATAAATGAGTAGCAGCTACTTTGAATGAGCGGCAAAGATACGCATAATATTTAACCGTTTAACAAAAACCGGGATTCCGGCTTTCCGTAACGGAGCAGGTATAAACAACCGGGGGTACATTCCCAACGGAACATACCCTCAGTTGCAATTAAACAATCCTTTACTTATTACTTTGAGCTCTAAACTTTAACCTTTGAGCTTCTTAATTTGAGCTTTGAGCTTTGTAAATTACTTTATCTCCTTCTCAATCCACTTTGAGCGGTCGGGTGCTACCGGCATAGGTACTTTTTTCACAGGATTTGCCTCCAGCTCTTTCAACAGAACCTCTACGGCCTTTTCGATGCAAGGATCCTCGCCTTTGGCCAGTTGTTCGGGCCGGTCAACAACTTCAATATCTGGATAATCACCAACGCCTTCAATAATCCACTGCCCGTTTTCGTCGAATATACCAAAACGTGGCACCGAAATATAACCGCCATCAACCAGTCCGGCATTGCCCGAAATTCCTACCAGCCCGCCCCAGGTGCGGGTACCGATAAGTTTTCCAAGTCCCAGTTTTTTAAAGTAATAGGGAAAAGCATCACCACCCGATGACGAATACCCGTTAATCAGCATCGCTTTGGGGCCGTCGTGGGCAATTCCCGGAGCACGGCCCGGCAATAGCCCGTTCTGATACCAGTAGCTCAGGGTTTTGCGGTCGAGCAAATCGGCCATACGGTCAGGGATAAAACCTCCTCCGTTGTAGCGGTCATCAATAATCAGGGCTTCTTTGCTATGGTAGGCATATATGCCCCGATACAGCTCGCGGTTACCCTCAAAAGCTGTATTTGGAACGTGTATATAGCCAATGCGGCCACCCGACAATTTATCAACCAGTGCCCTGCGCTCGTTAACCCAGGTAAGGTACATCAGTTCCAATTCCCTTTTTACAGGTTCTATCAGGCTGCTGCGGGCACCTGATGTACCAGGATTTGCATTTACCGTTATTTCAACCTTTTTATCGGCCTTATTTTCAAGAAATGCATAAGGATTATCCTTCAGTGTTATATCATGCCCGTCAATGCTGATCAGATAATCACCTTCCTTCACATCCACCCCTTGTTCGGTAAGCGGTGACCGGCGTTCGGGATTCCAGTTTTCACCATCATAAATTCTGGCTATCCGGTAGCGCCCGGCAGCTGCGTCAGGTACGAGTTGCGCACCCAGCAAACCACCATCAATACGCGGAACCTGCTTAAAATCGCCCCAATTTACGTAGGCGTGGCCCACATTGGTTTCCGACACAATCTCACTCAGAATAAAATCAAGGTCGGCCCTATGGCCTACAAACGGAAGCAGTTCGGCATATCGTTTACGAAGCCCGCTCCAGTCTACTCCGTGCATATTCTGAACATAAAAATAGTCGCGGAAAATTCTCCAGCCATCGTTGTAAATCTGATTCCACTCCTTGCGCGGATCAATCTTCATCTGCATATTGCCAAGGTCGAGTTTTCCGGTTCCGGGTTTTAGGGATGGGTTAATCTTAGTAATTCCGTAGTCACCACCCTGCTGGTACAACATCATTTTACCATCGGCTGAAACGCTGTAATTGAAAACCCTGTCAATAATTTCTTCACTCTTCTCGTCTTCAATGGAATATCGCCACAGCTTACCACCACTAATGTACAGTAAGCCGCCCTCAGCCGCAGAAAGGCCAAAATAATCGCCTGCATCCACCGGCAGTGCTTCAATACGACCGTTGATGCCTTCGAAATCAATAACCACCTGAGGGCCATTATCAGCAGCAGGTTTGGCTTTTGCTTCATCTTTTTTGGCACTTCCTTTCTTTGATTCCTCTACCTTGGGAGCCTCCTTAATAGGTTCAGTATCATTTTTGTCTTTTTTGAGCTTCGGCCCGTCTGATTTTAGCACGATGGCATAAAGCCGGCTGGCTTTGTTGTACAGATAATCAAATTCAAAACTCGAAAATGCAAGGTTGAAATCGCGGTTGGAAGCAAAGAAAATGTAGTTACCATCTTTCGAAAACACAGGCGACACATCGTCGAAAGTATCATCGGTAAGCTGGTAATTTTTAGCTTCAGCAATGTTGTAAACCCATATAGCCGATTGTTCGCTGGCACCTTCCTTTTGATAGGTTACCCATTTGGAATCGGGCGAAAAGTTGTATGATCTGATTTCACTGTTGGCTGCTGAAGTAATTTCGGTTTGTTTGCCTGTAGCTGCATCCAGCAGCCATAGCTTTAGGGTACGGTCTGAATAGAGCAAATACTTACTGTCGGGCGACCACTCGGCTTCGTATTTCCAGGCCGATGAGTTGGTAGTCAGCTGTTTAGGCTGAGCACCCTTTTTATTTTCGAGTAAATAAATTTCATATTCACCGCTGGCATCAGAATAGTAGGCAATGTATTTGCCGTCGGGCGACCAGGCCGGAAAAAGCTCACGCACCCCCTGTGAAGCGGTCAGATTTTCAGTGAGCCCGTTTTCGGCAGGTACCGAATAAATATCGCCGCGTACACCAAAAACAGCGCGCTTGCCTGTTGGGGATATCGCAAACGACTGTATGTCATCCTTAACATTTTTAAAATAAGGAACCAGGTTTGGATTATCGTAATCGATATTTACCTGAATTTTCTCGTTTTGGCCGGTAGCAGTATTGAGCTTGTAGATATATCCTCCATTTTCAAAAACAATAAACCCGTGTTGCCCTGAAGGCCAGAGCACATCAAAATCCTTAAAAAAAGTAAGTTGCTCTGTTTTTTTCGAAATTGTGTTGTACTTATACATATTGAGCCTCAGATCGCGGTCGGAGGTAAAATAAATATCGTCGCCCAACCACACCGGGCATTGATCGGTCCCGGCAAAATCGGTGATTTGCTCTGAAGTATTATTTTTAAGATCATAAATCCATAAATCGCTGGCGCGGCCCCCCTTGTAGCGTTTCCAGGAGCGGAATTCGCGGTCGACCGGTGTAAAGCAGATTTTGGAAGCATCGGGCGATAGTGCCGCAAAACCGCCGTTCACAATCTGATAGGGTTGCTCTAACCCCCCATCAATAGGTACCAGAAAGTACTTTCCGTTGCGTTCGCCAAATTCGGTGCGGTTTCCTCTGATGAGAACCTGTTTGCTGTCGGGCGTCCAGCCCAGCACCACATTATCCCATCCGCCGCGCGGGGGCATTACTCCAACCGAGTTATAATAGGTAAGCTGCCTGGGATCACCACCTTCGGCAGGAATAATGTAAACCTGGCGCGAACCGCTGTATTCGCCGGAGAAAGCAATCCATTTTCCATCGGGTGAAAATTTGGGAAAAAGTTCCAGACCTTCGTGCGAAGTTAGTCGGCGGGCAGTGCCTCCGGCAGCCGAAACCGTCCATATATCGCCTGCATATACAAAAGCAATGTTTCCATGGGTAATGTCGGGAAAACGCATCATCCGCGCATCGCTGAGCGCAGATACACCGGCGGCCATACAAAGCATAACAGCCAGTACTGATAGTTTTTTAAGCATAGGTTCAGATTTAGGTAGTTTGGGAAACCGTAAAATTAGATTATTTCCGAAAATCAACTGAATTATAAGTCAAAAATTGGAGGTGCCCGTCGGTTTCTAAATCTGGTGGCTTCGGGAAACTTAGCCACCATAATGAAAACAGGGCCTGAGGCTCCCGAAGGCACTGTATTTAACCAGTGCCTGAACTTTGAATTTTGCCTGCTGTACCTGACGATGACAATTGCTACACATTCCGGCTTTAACCGTGGTTGATCCTATTGAACGAGTTAAGCCGAATTCCTTTATTTTACTTTTCTTCCTCATCAAAACATGCTGAGTTCAGAAAATTAACAGACCTACAGTAAAAGTAATCTGATTTTATTTTTGCAAAAGTTCATTCAGCGCCAACTCAAGTTCGGGAAACGAAAAATTAAATCCCTCGCTGAGCAAACGCCCCGGTCGTGCTTTCTGGCCTTCGGTAAGGGCAATGGCACCCTCACCATATATAAGTTTGAGGGCAAATTCAGGCACCGGAAACAAAGCCGGACGATGCAGCACCTTCGACAGGATTTTGGTAAGCTCTATATTGGTTGTTACACCCGGAGCTGTCAGATTGTAAATTCCGCTTGATTTATTTTCAATCACATAGAGATAAGCCTTAACCAGATCATCGATATGAATCCACGAAAATCCCTGCTTTCCGCTGCCAATCCTGCCGCCTGTACCCAATTTAAAGGGTAGAGCCATTTTAGGCAAAGCTCCACCTTCGTTCGCTAGCACCACACCCAGTCTGAAAATGGCTACACGGGCCTTATCCTCAACAGCCAAAGCTTCATCTTCCCACTGCCTGCACACCCCGGTCAGAAATCCAATACCATAGCTACCATTCGACTCATCGCATGGCGCTCCGTCGGCGTAAATGCCGACAGCTGAAGTCGAAATGAGCTGCCCGGGAAACGTCGGCGACGCTTTGAAAGCCCGTGCAATCATGCGTGTGGTAAGTACCCGGCTATTTATTATTTCCTGCTTGTAGGCTTTTGTCCATCGTGCAATGATTGGTGCGCCCGCAAGATGTATCACAACATCGGCCTGCTGTACCTTCGCGTTAACCGTTGCCTGCCCCGATTCAAAATGGCTGCGCGAAAGTGTTTCGGTGTGGTGACCCGCATTGCTCAGTGCCCTGATCAGCCTCTTACCAACCAGACCACTGGCCCCGCTTATTAATATATTCATATTGTGATATTTAGATGTATAAATCTGATGCGTTTTGTGGCCAGCGACGGTTCAAAATAAGCAAAAAAACGTTCTTAACTTAAAAAAACGCATACCTTTGCACCGCTTTTTGAAGTAAGCGACTAACAAACAACTGTATAAAAGGTTTCACACAATATACAATCCGGTTTGCCGGCTATGGACCACAACGATATGGAAAACAAAAAAGCCAACCTGTTTACCGAATTCCCCCCGGTTACTACGTCAGAATGGGAACAAAAGATCACCGAAGACCTTAAAGGTGCTGACTACGACAAGAAATTAAGATGGAAAACCTGTGAAGGATTCACCGTTAAACCCTATTACAGAAGCGAAGATATTGAAAAACTTACAGCTCAAACCCATAGTCTGCCCGGTGAATTCCCTTACGTGCGTACGGCAAAAACCACGGGCAATGCCTGGGAAATCTGCCAGGAAATTATTGCTGACGATGCAACCGAAGCCAACAAGGCAGCGATTGAAGCCTGCGCCCGCGGAGCCAATGCGCTTATACTTAATGCACGCAGCCTTACCAGTGCCGAAAATGTGGCCATTCTGCTGAATGGAATAAATCTGCATACTACCTCACTCCATTTTCATGCTTCGCGTTCGTACATACCGTTTATCGGATATCTGAAACAAGGTATTGCACTGCTGGGTGCCGACCCACTGAAAGTGCGTGGTTCGGTCGATTTCGACCCTATCAGTTATCTGGTTCTTAACGGCAATTATCATTACAGCCAGGCACAAGACATGGACGAGGCAGTTGATATGGTAGACCTCGTTTCGAAAGAACTTCCCAATTTCAGGGCAATTACCATCAACGGGCAATATTTTCACAATGCTGGCTCCACGCTGGTTCAGGAAGTGGCATTTTCACTTGCTTCAGCCCATGAATATCTGGCCTGGATTACATCAAAAGGTGGCGATGCTGCAAAGGCTGCTTCCGGCATGGTGTTTACGTTTGCTACCGGCAGTAACTATTTTATGGAAATTGCAAAGCTCAGGGCTGCACGGATACTTTGGGCACACATTACCCAACAATATCTTACCGGAAGTGAGTCAGCCGGCCGCATGCTTATACATAGCATCACAGCCAACTGGAACAAAACCATTTATGATCCCTACGTTAATGTACTGCGTACTGCCACCGAAAGCATGTCGGCTGCCATTGGCGGTGCTGATATGATTACTGTACTGCCTTTTGATCTCAACTACAAAGAGCCCGACACTTTCTCAGAACGCATTGCCCGCAATCAGCAGATTATTCTTAAGGAAGAATCACACCTCGACAAAGTGATTGACCCGGCATCAGGATCGTATTATCTTGAGTCAATCACCGATTCTATGGCCGCAGCCGCCTGGAAACTTTTTACCGAAGTTGAAGAAAAAGGTGGTATGTTGAAAGCCATTGAAACAGGTTTTGTTCAGTCGCTGGTAAACGAGAGCCGTGCCCAGAAAATGGCAGATATAGCCTCGCGCAAAACCATTGTGCTTGGCACCAATCAATATCCTTTTGCCGGCGATCAGATGCTCGATAAAATTCAGGCTGAGGAGAGCGAATATGCCGATGCTGCCGCTCCTGGCCAGCCTGCAGTATTCAAAACCATCGAAATTCTTCGCGGTGCTGATCAGTTTGAAGACCTGCGGCTGGCAACCGAAATATGGGAAAGCGAAGGCAATGCGAGGCCAAAAGTATTTCTTTTAACCTATGGAAACCTGGCCATGCGTAAGGCAAGAGCCGGATTTAGCACCAATTTCTTTGGATGCGCCGGTTATACAGTAATCGATAACTCGGGTTTTGCAACGGTAAAAGAAGGTGTTGATGCAGCTCTTGCTGCCAAAGCCGAAATTGTGGTACTCTGCAGCAGCGATGAAGAATATACCGACAATGCAGCTGAGGCTGCCAAAGCACTAAAATCGGCCAATACACAGGTTCAGGTTGTGTTAGCTGGCTACCCAAAAGAGCTTGTTGATGCACTAAAAACTGCCGGTGTGGATGAGTTTATTCATGTGCGAACCAATGTGTACGAATCGCTTTACAGCTTTCAGCAGAAAATGGGAGTAATGTTGTAGGCAAAAGAAGAATTACGGAGTGCAGATTTCGATTGCGGATTAAAGCATATACCAAATCCAGAATCGTCTTTATTCATAAAACCAGAGAGTTCAGGACGAATTAAATCCGAAATCCAAAATCCGAAACCAATAACCTGTCTTTAAAGAAAACACCAGCATATGCGTCCAGATTTTAAAAATGTAAATATCCGCTCATTTGAGCACCAATCAAGCGAAACTGTTGCCTCAGGCAACCCATGGATGACCACCGAACAGATTCCGGTGAAGCCGGTATTTACTGCCGATGATCTTAAAGGTATGGAGCACCTCGAATATGCAGCAGGCATTCCGCCATTTTTACGTGGCCCCTACAGCACCATGTATGTGATGAAACCATGGACCATTCGCCAGTATGCCGGATTTTCGACGGCCGAAGAGTCAAATGCCTTTTACCGCCGCAACCTGGCTGCCGGTCAGATGGGTCTTTCGGTGGCGTTCGACCTGGCCACCCACCGCGGCTACGATTCTGACCACGAACGTGTAGTTGGCGATGTGGGCAAGGCGGGAGTAGCCATCGACTCCATTCTCGATATGAAAATTCTGTTCGATCAGATTCCGCTCGACAAAATGTCGGTTTCTATGACCATGAACGGCGCCGTACTTCCTATTCTGGCATTTTATATTGTTGCAGCCGAAGAACAGGGAGTGTCGATGGAAAAACTCAGTGGTACCATACAGAACGATATCCTCAAAGAGTTTATGGTGCGCAACACTTATATCTATCCGCCTGTTCCCAGCATGAAAATTATCGCCGACATTTTTGAATTTACTTCACAAAACATGAAGAAATTCAACTCGATCAGCATCAGCGGATACCACATGCAGGAAGCCGGTGCCACCGCAGATATTGAGCTGGCTTACACACTGGCCGATGGGCTTGAATACATTCGTACAGGCATTCAGGCCGGCATCCCGGTGGATGCATTTGCACCGCGACTTTCGTTCTTTTGGGGCATCGGCATGAACCATTTTATGGAAATCGCCAAAATGCGCGCTGCCCGCCTGCTCTGGGCCAAGATTGTAAAACAATTCAATCCGAAAAATCCTAAATCGATGGCATTGCGCACCCACTCGCAAACATCGGGGTGGAGCCTTACCGAGCAGGATCCGTTTAACAACGTTACCCGCACGGCGGTTGAAGCCCTTGCAGCTGCACTCGGACACACGCAGAGCCTTCATACCAATGCATTGGACGAAGCCATTGCTTTGCCCACCGATTTCTCGGCACGCATTGCGCGCAATACCCAGATTTACCTTCAGGAAGAAACCAATATCTGCCGGGTGGTGGATCCATGGGCTGGTTCATACTATGTTGAATCACTTACCAACGAGCTGGCGCATAAAGCCTGGACACTGATTGAAGAGGTAGAACAACTCGGCGGTATGGCCAAGGCTATTGAAACCGGAATCCCCAAAATGCGTATCGAAGAAGCGGCTGCCCGCAAACAGGCACGCATCGACTCGGGGCGCGACACCATTGTGGGTGTTAACAAATACCGCCTAGCTAAGGAAGATCCCATTGAAACTCTTGAGGTTGACAATACCGCCGTACGCGAAGCACAGCTCAAACGATTGGCAGCATTGAAAGCCAACCGCAACAACACCGAAGTACAGGCCGCACTCGAAGCTATTACGCACGCAGCCGAAACCAACGAGGGCAACCTGCTGGCACTGGCCATAGATGCTGCACGCAAACGCGCTTCGCTGGGAGAAATTTCAATGGCACTCGAAAAAGTTTATGGAAGATACAAAGCCGTGATACGTTCAATTTCAGGAGTTTACTCCTCAGAGTCGAAAGACGACAGCAGCTTTAAAAAAGCCTGCGAAATGGCCGACCAGTTTGCCGCAATGGAGGGCCGTCGCCCGCGCATTATGATAGCCAAAATGGGCCAGGACGGGCACGACCGTGGCGCAAAGGTGGTGGCTACCGGTTATGCCGACATCGGATTTGATGTGGATATGGGACCATTATTCCAGACACCTGCCGAAGCTGCCCGCCAGGCTTTGGAAAATGATGTACATGTGCTCGGTGTTTCCAGTCTTGCTGCAGGTCACAAAACCCTCGTACCGCAGGTAATCGACGAACTCAAAAAACTCGGCCGTGAAGATATTATGGTGATTGTAGGGGGTGTAATTCCTCCGCAGGACTACGATTTTCTTTATAAAGCAGGGGCTATGGCCATCTTCGGCCCGGGAACGGTAATTCCGGATGCAGCCATTAAAATGCTGGAGATTCTGATTGAGGCAAGGAGGTAAGAAATATGAAACCGACTTTCGGCTGACTGACTTAAATATTAAAATTGAAAAGGAACCCTGTATGGGTTCTTTTTCTTATACCACAGGGACATAACCTTACCAACGATGTCTTCAATCAGAGGATTGGCGAAGCTATTCTATACCGACCAAAAAATTGGCAATCGCACCACGGAAATATTTGGGGGCATCAGTATTAACTAAAATTAAGCCAGTGCCTCGAATCCAAATTTTATTGCTGCTTTAAGCGTTTCAAGGTTGATATCGCTGAGTGTTTTAAATTTTATACAATATCCGGTAATCCGGGCCTTCCCAATTTCATCGCCAAAGGTGCGTACCAGATAGGTTTTATCAGGAATACCCATGATATAAACAGAGATTCCCGTTTGGTTGGCACTCAGGCCAATCTGATAAAACTCCCTTGATTTTCCGCTGGCATAGTGAATGGTTTGTGTACCATATCCTATGTTGGGATTCGAAACCACCTTCTTCTGCTCGTTCAGCCCATCGAGAAACCAAAGTTTACAGGCTGGCTTAAAATATAGGCTGAAATCTGGTTTTGAATTTCCATAAAGATTAAAAGATTAAAGACAAACTATCATCGGAATCAGCAACGGCCTATTGCCGCGGTTTGGATTGGTAAAAAAACATATTTAATCATTACAATAGAATCAGAAAGTTATAAAAAACTATTCGTATTTTTGCATAGCAATTTATCCACCATGAAGTCAGCATTTGCTGTATTTACTTCTTTCCTTTTTGCCTCCCGGTCATGGTGGTGGCCTTGCCAGGCCATATAATTTTTTCTACCCACAGCGGAGCTGTGCTCCTTTTTTTATTTCGGATTTCAGATTTCGGATTTATGTTTTAAATCCACATCGTGGTTATGTTTTGTGTACCCGATACTGAACCGATTATAATCTGCATCAATTTTCAATAAACATTAAAACTCAAAAAAATGCAACGCAAAATAAACCTCACCGAACAGGAAATTCCCCGTTTTTATTACAACATTGTGGCAGATATGCCCAACAAACCACTCCCGCCATTGCATCCCGGCACACGGCAACCCATAACCCCCGATTTGCTTGAGCCACTTTTTGCCCGCGAGCTGATTATGCAGGAAGTATCGGCCGAACGCTATATCGAAATTCCTGATGAGGTTCGTAAAATCTATGCACAGTGGAGGCCAACACCTCTTTTTAGGGCGTATAATCTTGAAAAAGCCCTTGATACACCGGCAAAAATCTATTACAAGTACGAAGGCGTTAGCCCTGCCGGTTCGCACAAGCCCAATACAGCAGTAGCTCAGGCCTTTTATAATAAAATTGAAGGAATCAAAAAAATTACCACTGAAACCGGAGCCGGTCAGTGGGGCACAGCACTATCTTATGCATGCCAGCTGTTTGGTATGGAATGCGAAGTGTTTATGGTAAAAGTAAGCTACGACCAAAAACCTTACCGTAAAATAATGATGAATACTTTCGGAGGCAAGGTATTTGCTTCTCCATCAGAATTGACTCAGGCCGGCAGAACAGTGCTAGAAATGGACCCTGAATCATCGGGCAGTCTGGGCATCGCCATCTCTGAGGCCATTGAGCGGGCAGTTGCCGATCCAGGCACGCATTACGCCCTTGGTTCGGTGCTAAACCATGTTTTACTGCATCAAACCATTATTGGCCAGGAAGCCATTTTACAAATGGAAAAAGCCGGCGATATGCCCGATATTGTGGTAGCTCCGTTTGGCGGTGGGAGTAATTTTGCAGGAATAGCCTTTCCTTTTTTAAGGCTTAACCTGGCCGAAAATCAGAGAATCAGATGTATTGCCGTTGAACCCGAATCGTGCCCTAAGCTTACCCGCGGCGAATTCAGGTACGACTTTGGCGATACCATGGGACTTACGCCACTGCTTCCGATGTACACACTTGGCCACGATTTTATGCCGTCGCCCATTCATGCCGGCGGCCTTCGTTACCATGGTGCGGGAGTACTTGTAAGCCAATTGCTCAAAGATGGGCTGATAGAAGCTGTATCGCAAAACCAGATACGCTGTTTCGAGGCAGGTATGCAGTTTGTTAAAACTGAAGGTATAATCCCTGCACCCGAGGCTACCCATGCCATAGCTACGGTAATCGACGAAGCCATCCGCTGCCGCGAAGAAGGGAAATCTGAAACCATTCTGTTTAATTTATGCGGACACGGCTACTTCGATATGGCAGCCTACGATTCGTACATGAGCGGAAAACTAAAAGGTGAAAAACTCGTGAGTGATCAGAACATCCGCGAATCAATTCAGAGCATTGATATGCTACAGCCTTGAACTGAATCAAACCGGGCTGTTGACTGTAGTGTACAGTTGCGGCCCGGTTTACTCCTTCAAAAGCAATTTTCTGGCCTCCTGAAGCTTTTGCATTTCGGTATCCGGTAACACAGGATAGTTTAGTTTGAGCAACTTTAGCTGGTTGATGATAATATTGCTCACAGCATACCGCATATACCACTTGTGATCAGCCGGAATTACATACCAGGGCGCATAATTGGTTGATGTGTGGGTAAGCATTTCGGAATAGGCATGCATATATTCATCCCAATGCTGGCGCTCACGAATATCGGCCGACGAAAATTTCCAGTTGCGCGCAGGATCCTCAATGCGCTCAAGAAAGCGTTTCTTTTGTTCCTTTTTTGAAACATTCAGGAAAAATTTGAGCACAACGGTACCGTTATCCACCAGATGCTTTTCCATGTTATTGATCTGGTCAAACCGGTTTTTCCATAGTTTACCATTCACTTTTCCACCTGCCTCTAATCCAGGAATGCGCTGAGCATTCAGGAATTCCGGATGAACCCTTACAACCAGCACTTCCTCATAATAGGAGCGATTAAAAATACCAATCCTGCCGCGCTCAGGTAAAAAACGGTAAGTTCGCCACAAATAATCATGATCGAGCTCTATGGCTGAAGGCGCTTTAAAACTGTATACCTGGCAACCCTGCGGATTGATTCCCGACATCACATGTTTGATGGTTCCGTCTTTACCCGCAGCATCCATCGCCTGAAAAATAAGCAGAACCGAATACCGGTCGCTTGCATAAAGCTTGTCCTGCAACGATGAAAGTTCGCTTATGTTATCAAGCAGCTCCTTTTCGGCTATTAATTTTTTTCCGACAACACCAGTATAGCCGGGATCAAAATCAGAAACTAAATGCTTCTTTCCCGGATGCGCAACAATGCCGTAATCCTTTAAAAGATTTTTTATCATACGATTCGATATAGGTTGGTACCCTTAAAATTACAAAATAAAGACTTCAACCGGCGATTGGAACTCCGTTTAACGGATATTTAATATTTTTACAAGTCAAACCGTTGCTTTTCCTGAATTTAAATCCTGCAATATGCCTTATCTTGTTTTCGACCTAGAAATGAGTGGACCCGAACCGGGATACCATGAAATTATACAGATTGGTGCTGTTTTGTTGAACGACAACTGGGTTGAGCTGGGCACATTCGAAAGCAATGTGTATCCTGAGAATGAGGAAGCTTTCACATCTTCGGCTGAAAAAATACACGGACTCTCGTTCGACGATCTGCAGGATGCGCCCATGATTTACGAGGTGATTGAAAATTTTGAAAAATGGATACGGAAGCTGCTCAAAAAGCCCGGTGGCGACCTGCGTGATGTAATTTGCTGTGGGCAGAGCGTGATTTACGACATTAATTTTCTTAAGTATGCCTATACAGCCGAGAACATGGAATGGCCATTCAGCAATAAACTGATTGATTTGCATACGATTGCCTATTTTACCTTTGGTATACTCGAAGCCAATGGCAAAACGGTGCCACGTTCACTAAGCCTGGGTTCATTGGCGGGATATTTCGGCCTTTCGCGCGAAGAAGGCACCCACAATGCCCTCGAAGATGCAAAACTCACTATGGCTTGCCTGCAGAAATTCTTTGTAATGAGCAGGCAGTTTAAAATTAAGAATGTTTAATCTGAGGCAAAAAATTAATCTTTAGGTATTAACCTCAGGCTGTTGATTAAAAATTGGGCATTGCGGCGCAACAGGCTATTAGTTTCATATCTTTGTAAGTTTAATTGAACTGCGCATATGTTGCTATCACACGCTGATATTCAAGCTTTAGCTGCCACCATTTTAAAGGAAAACACCCATCTTTTCCCGAGCAATTACCCGGATATTCCGTTAAATATTGCTATGCTGAAGGATGCTCTTGAAATCAACAAATTTAGTGTTGACAAAGATCAGATACCCGATTTGATACAGGACGTTGAACTTGCGCTTGCTGCGATAGTTCCACTCAACTGGAGCAACTATGGAACCATTGCCATATTGCTCAACGAAAAGTTCCACAATGAGGAATTGCTGGCCATCAGCGAAGAACGCATTACCGCACTTGCCCGACAACTGCCAAACTTTGCTGATAACAGCGAACCCGATGAAGATGCCATTGATTCAATTATTTATACCTGGATCAGCCTTACCGATGAGGAACTTAATCTCGAAGAGGATGAATCCTGGAGCTAAAACGGTTTTCCGGCTTTCAGGAATTTTGCAACTGGCAGCCATTTTATTGCTTACACTAATTTCGTTACGGCCAATACCTTCATCTGCTCAAAAAGTCAGATTCCACAGTCCCGATTTCAAAAAAATCAGCAAAGCCATCTCAAAAGAGGGCTCTGTGAACTATTATCCGGAACTGATGAAGCGCTATCGCGCCAACGACACCACCCTCACACCTTATCAGTATCATTTGCTGTATTTCGGGTATATTTATACCCCTGAGTTTCAACAACCAGAAAGCAAGGCACTGAGCGATAGCCTGCCAAAACTTCTGAGAGTTACCGATGGACAGCAACCAGACTATCTGAAAATCAGAGACCTCTGCCAGCAGTTGCTTATAAAAGCCCCTTTTGATATGCGTTTCATCGATCCTCTGATTCAGGCCTCACGTATGCTCGGCCATCAATCCATGGCTGCGATGCTCGAATTCAAACTCGGACGTATAGTTGAAACTATATTCTCAACCGGCGACGGCTTGAGTGAGAATACCCCTTTTCATGTTATAAGCGCCTCTCACGAAGCCGACCTGATGCGCGCACTTGGATTCAATAATGCCGACATTCATCTGATCAGCTCAGGCCCATATGATTTTTACCGAGTAGATGCGGCTAAATACGGCATCGAAGGCATCTATTTCGATATTTCTGCAGCTTACCTCACCCGAATGAAATAGTCGCGTTTCATTCTTCAACTCTTTTTTCTGACCCTCCATTTATTTCATTTTTTTTATTGTTAAAAAGTAATATATTATATTACCTTGTTAATCATATAATTAAATGATATTAAATAATTTTTTTAATTAATTTTACAATCTGGCCTGCATTTTGGCATGTAAATTGGAATTACCGCTTTACTAACCAAACTCACACAGCCATGAAAACTACAATGATCACCAAGAACCCGGCGCTTATTCTTACTGCCATCCTGATAGCCACACTCCCCTTTTTGGCTGCCGCAAACCCAAACTACCGCACCCAGGTAAGGGCCGTAGTTTATTTCTATCCCGATATTGACGTTTATTATCTTACAAGCACTTCGGAATATGTGTATCAGCTTAATGGTCATTGGGTATACAGCCGCAAAATGCCGGCATGCTATCCGGTATCATATACCAACAGGCTTACACGTTATAAAGTAGGTTATTACGGGCGCAACCCTTTTATAGAGCACCGCAGGCATATAACCCGCTTTAATGGCTGCGACCGCGACTACCGCAACTATCGTTTTGATGAACGCCGCGAACACTTCCGCAACAACAAATGGGACAACCACCGCGATACCCGCGATCACAAGAAATGGGAAAGCAGGCACGACGATCACCGATACAAACATGACCATGAAAAAAGTCGCCCAAACCACCGACACAGAGACTAACATACATGCACAAAGAAGGTAAAAACCTTTTTAAATAAATTCCCTGTGCTTTGGAATCTGAGCAATGAGTAGCCCGGAAACACCAAAGCACAGGTTTTTTACAGCTATTTATCAGGATTGGCATTTTACAATTAACATCAAGGAAGCGCCATAGATTATTCCCCTGGTATTAGTAATATGGATTGATTCTAAATTATCAGGCATTCAGAACAATTGCATCAATTCAATATATTTGTTTGGCAAATGGTTTTTGGCAAAATTATGAACAAGTGTTTCTGTATTACACGAATGGTCTGCAAAACCCATTCTTATTTCATCATTAAGGATTTAATTACCTACACCCGGAAAATTTCAACAATCGGGCTCTTCGTGGCGATATCCGCTCTTTGGCCAACCATCTGCGTGTCGGCCCAAAAAACTGAAGCCGATTACTATTATCCGCTCGATGGCAACGCCCGGGAAATTTCGCAGAGCAGATTCAACGGTAATGTCGCCCATGTTAAACCTGTTGCAGGCCATAATCAGCAAAAAAATTCAGCCCTGCAGTTTGAAACAATCAGCCAGAATGTTTTCGGAAATTTGAGCCTGCCGGTATGTATTTCGCCCGATAGTATGCCATTGGTTAGCATCACATTTTGGGTTAAGGCAAACGAAACATTCAAAAAAATTGTCCCATTCTCGACCGGCACCAACGGAAGGGCACTCACCACAGATTATTATAACGGAGCGCAGCGCTGGTCGGTTACTGCCGGAAAAGATGGTCTGGTGCAGGGCCCGCCTTTACTCAAAGACCAATGGACTTTTATTGCACTGATATATGATAACCCAAACCAACAGGTGCGGCTGATTGTAAACAATGAAGTTTATGCCGGACGTGCCCGCCTATTGCACAGCGATTGCAAAACTTTGGTTGGCTCATTCAATGGTGCCATTGATGAACTCCGCATCTATAAAAGAGTTCTGTCGCTCAACGAACTTGAAGTACTTTTAGGAGATAGCATTACAGTAAATGCCGGCAATTATCCGATAACCGACCGTAGCAGCTACCGCAACAAAATGGAAGAGCGGCGAAAAGTAAAGATAAAATCCGGAGATTTACTTTTGGTCGGGTACAATGAGTTACTGATCCGCGATTCGGTGCACAGCCCCAATGTTCAGGCCGTCTTTGCCGAAGGTGACACAGTTAAAGTGCTTGAAGCCAAAGCTGACGAATGGTTTATGGTAGAAAACCAATCCGGTAAAAGAGGTTTCGTTAGCGGGCATACCCTTGAATCAAATTGTTATAAAGCCGGTCAGAATAAATTTATTTTCCGTTTTCTCAACTGGTTGTCGCAGCTGTTTATGCTCAACCGCATGGCCAACTGGCTGGTAGTTGCCATTTTTACCGTTGTCTTAATCATGGCTATCAGGTCAAGAGAGTCGCTCAATCAATGGTTCAGCCGTTTTGGTCATGCCGATAACCACAGAGGATTTGGCTCAAGGAGTCAGGGCACCTCGATGGCGAATGCTCGTTCAGCATTAGCTGGCTATTTTCCCGTGTTAAAGGTCAAATGGTGGATGATAGCTCCCGGACTTTTATTCGGGCTGATGTTGATAGCTGGTTCATTGTGGGATGCACCTGAAATGCAATGGTATTTCAGTGAAGGTATCTCAATTGTTCCTCGCAATCTTACCTTGCCCATTCACTGGGCACTTTGGCTAAGCATGACTGGTATTTTGCTACTAACTATTTCACTGATGGTTGAGAGCATCTACATAGCAGGTTACATGGCCGGACTGCTCAGAATACTGATGCTGATGCTTCTCAATGCTATGGCAGTGGTGGTTGCTTTTTATCTTTCTATCGGATTTTTCCTGGTTATTGCCGGGTTTATTCTTTTTCTTATACTTGCTTTGGTGCTACTTTCACGCCGCAGATACTAATTGCTGCATACGAATAATTTTTGAGCCTAATGTTATGAGATCTGATTTTTACCAATTTACAGCTGCATTCCCCGACGAAGAAATTAACAAAGCATGGGACCGCGGAGAACAAATACAGGCGGTTGCTTTCAGCGATGAAACCTGGGTACTTTTTACCACCAACAAATTGCCCGAATGCCTGCAAAGGTGGGCAACAAACGGAGAGTTTCCCTCATCGGAGATAAAAGAGGGATGGGATAATGGTTTTGATATTATTTTTCTTGAATATGTAAACGATCGGTGGGTGGTTATTCAATCGAAAGACACCGGCTTTACAGATCAGATATGGCGCACCAGCAGCAGGTTCCCCGAAAAGGAGATAAATCAGGGAATTAAAGACGGATATAGCATTACCAACCTAGCCTATGGCGACGGCCGCTGGGCTGTCGTAATGTCGAAGGGCTGCAAACTGGGTGAGCAAACCTTTGAACTTTTTGATGAATTTCCCGAAGATGCCATAAGCAAAGGCTGGTCGAACAACCAGGATGTAACTGCACTTGCCTTTGGTGAAAAAAAGTGGGCTTTGGTTATGTCGGCCAAAACCGGATATAAAACCCAAAGCTGGGCTACACGCAATAAATTCGATGCCAAACTTATCACCGATAAGCTCAAGGCCGGAAACGAAATAAGTTGTGCTTTCTATGCCGATGATATGTGGAATTATGTTTTTACAACTTTCGGCGACTCCGCACAGGGAATCCCATCCCAGGGAGCCGGACGAGGCAGTAAAGCAACATTGCCGGTAAATGAACCCGATGCCGGTGATATTGACGAAGAAGAGGCATTGGATGTTTACGAAAAGGGCCGCGAACTGGCGAATAATGGAAAACACAAAAAAGCCATTGAATTATTCAGGAAATCAGTGAGCCTGAATCCCAATTTCTACCTGGCACACAATTCACTCGGGGTTTCTCTTGATATTGAAGGTGAAAAAGACGAAGCACTTGAGTGTTTCCGAAAAGCATTTAAACTGAGCACCGACGACCCTATTGTGCTAAGCAATCTCGTGTGCCAGATTGTTGAAAATCAGGAATCTGTTACAGAAATTGTAGATGCAGTTGAAAAAGCCGGCGCGCTTATTACCGGTCAGATAACCAATGCAACTGCTTTCAACAATATCGCATTTGCTTATGCCGAAAAGGGGGATCACAAAACAGCCATTGAATACTACGATAAATCCCTAGCCTTTGAGCCCGACAATGAAGTGATTCGTCAGAACCGCGAAGAATCGGTTAACGCCGAAGCCGATAGCCAGGTAGGCATTGTTAAACCGGAATCAAACCACGCAATAGTTAACGAAACAGGAACCGATACGGTTGAATTCCTGCTTAAGGAACTTAATAAACTTACCGGACTGGCCGAAATCAAACGCGATGTAGAAACCCTTATTCAGTTCATTCGGGTTGAAGAAGAACGCCGCGAACGTGGTTTTGCGGTTGGAGCAACCACTCTGCATACTGTTTTTGCCGGTCCTCCGGGAACCGGTAAAACCACCATGGCCAGATTAATGGGACGCTTTTTCAAAGCCCTCGGAATTCTTAAGAAAGGGCACGTAGTTGAAGTCGACCGATCGGCGCTGGTAGGCGAATTCATCGGTCAAACAGCCATTAAAACAAATAAAATAATTGATTCGGCCCTCGATGGCATTCTATTTATCGACGAAGCCTATAGCCTGGTTCCAAAGGATTCGCGCAACGATTTCGGCGAAGAGGTGATTAATACCCTGGTAAAGCGCATGGAAGACCATAAACACAATCTCATTGTAATTGTGGCCGGATATGAAGAAGAGATGAAACGCTTCATTAAATCCAATACAGGACTCAAGCACCGTTTCACCAGGTATTTTTACTTTAAAGATTATACTCCGGCCGAATTAACCACCATTTTTGAGTCTATTTGTGCCGAAAAACGCTTTATTCTCACCTTTGATGCACAGGCCAAGGTGAAGCGCTATTTTGAATTTCTTTACAATTCGAAGGACAAGCAGTTTGGCAATGCGCGGTCGGCCAAAAACCTATTCGAAGAAGCTGTGAGGTATCAGTCGGCCCGATTGGGCCATTTTGATGTGGATAACCTCAGTGACGAAGAGTTGCTCACCATTCAGGTTGAAGATATTGGTGAGTCGGTAAGGGATGAATTTGAAGACCAGCATATTGAAACGGTAGAGGAAGTTCTGGCTGAATTTGACACCCTGGTCGGGCTCACAGAGGTAAAAGAGAGCATTCACACCTACATCAACTACATTAAAACGCAGCAAATGCTGCTTGAACAGGGCTTGGAAGCTGATAATATTACCCTGCACAGCGTATTTTTCGGCCCTCCCGGAACTGGAAAAACAACGGTTGCGCGCCTTTTAGGCCGTGTTTTTAAAGCCCTGGGACTGCTCACCAAGGGCCACCTGGTTGAAGTTGGAAGGCAGCACCTTGTTGGCGAATTTATCGGGCACACAGCCCCTAAAACCAACGAAGCCATTGATTCGGCAATGTATGGCGTGTTGTTTATCGACGAAGCGTATTCGCTTGCACCCGAACATGCCACCAACGACTTCGGCCGCGAAGCCATTGAAGTAATTCTTAAACGTATGGACGATGAACGTGATAAATTTGCGGTGATTGTTGCCGGATACACGCGTGAAATGCAGCGCTTCATCAGTTCCAACTCGGGCCTCGAATCCAGATTTACCAACTATTTCTTTTTCAATGATTACAACCCTGATGAATTACTCGAAATATTTGTGCAGAAGGTAAAACGTAAGAAATTTGAAATTACTGCTGATGCTGTTTCGGCTGCTGAAAAATACCTGACCACCCAATACAACGAACGAACCGCCTCGTTTGGCAATGGCCGTATGGTGCGCAATTTTTACGAAAAACTCGTGCGTGCGCATTCAAACCGTATTGCAACTTCCGCAGGCATCACACGTGAAGAAATGATTACCTTCACCCAGGCTGACATTGAAGCGGCCATACACCTAATGGTGAACATCCGCAGTGGCAGCCCCGAAAACAATCAGCGGCGCCCTATCGGCTACAAATAAAAAATAGCCGGGCTTTATCAGAGTCCGGCTCTTTTTTAAAAGCTTTGCATGGTTATTCCATATCGAGATTGGGCTGAACTTTAAGATCCATCGAACCCAACTCAAGGGCAAGCAGATTCCCAAATCCTGCACGGTTTACCATATAACAGCCATTATCCAGATCGATAAACGAATAAGATGGCGATTTTATGGTTAGATCGATAAAATCGAGGCTCACAGGAACATGACCGTGTACAATACGTCTGAAACCAACTTTGTACGACCTCACTTTAAACTCACGTACCCAAAGCATGGTTTCTGTGTCATCGTAGGGATTTTCGATATCGAAATTAAGACCTGCATGCACAAGCACAAACTTATCGAGTTCGGCATAATGAGGCAGGTTGCGCATCCAGTCGATATAATGCACCGGGATATCAGATGGATTTTCGGTTGCAAAACTTTGTAACGTATCACCACCGCCATGTTTTACCCACTGGGCTTTCGATTTATTGGCCTGTTTAAAAAACAAAAAATTGCGGCGCAGCTTTTCCTCATCATAAGTTTTAACCATAAACTCTTCGTGGTTACCACGCAGCGGAAACACATTATATCCATCCTGCTGCAGCTGCATCACGTAGTCAAGCACACCTTTTGAATCGGGCCCACGATCCACATAATCGCCCAGAAAATAAAGGGCATCCTGTTTCGATGGCACTATCTGCCTCTCGATAAGCATGCGCAGGGTGCGGATACAGCCGTGAATATCAGGTATAACCCATTGTTTAGGCATGCGGGCTACTTTTTGGATTTTCCCTGATTGGCAACAGCGTCCATCAGTTTTTTAATTTCTTCGGGATCGCCCAGAAAATAATCCTTTTGCAAAACAAGATTGTCGTCAAACTCAAATACATAAGGAATGCCGGTTGGCAGGTTGAGGCTTACAATATCCTGATCGCTTATATTTTTGAGGTATTTAATAACCGCTCGCAGGCTGTTGCCATGAGCAGCCACCAGCACCTGATTGTTGGTTTTGAGCGATTCGCGGATGCTGCCTTCCCAGTAGGGAATCATGCGCTCTACCGTTTCTTTCAGCGATTCGGTGAGCGGGATCAGAGCCTGATTTTCATTTTTGTAGCGCGGGTCAAGCCGCGGATTGCGCGGATCGGTATCGGCCAGCGGTGCTGGTGGAACATCATAACTACGGCGCCATACAAGCACCTGTTCATCGCCATATTTTTCGGCAGTTTCAGCTTTGTTCAGCCCCTGCAGATTTCCATAATGTTTCTCATTTAGTCTCCAGCTTTTCTCAACCGGAATCCATAGCTGATCCATTTCTTCAAGCGCAAGATTGAGGGTTTTTATAGCCCTTTTCAGAAATGAAGTGTAAGCCAGATCAAAAAAGAATCCATTTTCTTTCAACACCTTACCGGCTTCACGGGCTTCACCAACACCCTTTTCCGATAAATCAACATCGGTCCAGCCGGTAAACCGGTTTTCTTTATTCCATTCACTTTCGCCGTGGCGCAATAAAACAAGTTTTTTCATAAAATGCAGATATTTAGTGGTATAATCGTCGAATCAGAAAGATGCAAAGATACAAAATTGTGTCCTATGTTTTTGTTTGTCAAAATAGCATAAGCTGCTGATAAGTGCAGGTGCATAAAATCCCTTACATTAAAATTAGTATCTTCGCACATCTTTTTCAATTCTGAAATCAACAGCATCCAACAATGGAACTATACCGCAAAGTGAATAATTACGCAGGATGGGCTGTGTTTGCGCTTGCTTCGGCTGTTTATCTGCTCACTGCCGAGCCAACCGCCAGTTTTTGGGATTGCGGCGAATACATTGCCACAGCCTTTAAACTTCAGGTAGGTCATCCGCCCGGAGCGCCGCTTTTTCAAATGATCGGCCGGTTCTTTTCGATTTTTGCTTTCGGCCATCCTGAACGTGTTGCCTTTATGGTAAATGCCATGTCGGCATTGAGCAGCGGATTTACCATTTTGTTTTTATTCTGGAGCATCACCCATTTGGCCCGAAAAATAGTGGCTCAGCAAAACGCACCCAATCTCACCCAGCTAATAACTATTGTCGGAAGTGGTCTTACAGGGGCTCTTGCTTATACTTTCAGCGATTCATTCTGGTTTTCGGCGGTTGAAGGCGAGGTTTATGCCATGTCGTCATTCTTTACCGCGTTCGTTTTTTGGGCAATGCTAAAATGGGAATCAGCTGCAGATAAACCGGAGTCAGGCAGGTGGATTATACTTATTGCTTTTATGATCGGACTCAGTATCGGGGTGCATTTGCTCAACCTTCTCGCAATTCCGGCAATCACACTTATCTACTATTTCAGAAAATACACACCCACAACCAAAGGCATAATAACTGCATTATTTATTTCAATTGTGTTGCTGGCGCTGATCATGAACCTTATTATTCCATGGCTGGTAAAACTTGCCGGACACTCGGAATTGCTTTTCGTAAATGGTTTCGGACTTCCTTTCAACACTGGTACCATCGTTTATTTTACTGCACTGATAACTGCTTTGGTCTTCGGAATCCGCAAAACCATTGCCCTCAAAAAAAACCTGTCCTACCTGGCCTTGCTTGCTTTCACCTTTATCCTGATCGGATATTCAAGTTTTTTTATGCTGGTTATCCGGTCAAATGCCAACACTCCCATCAACGAAAACGAGCCATCAAATGCCATCAATCTGCTCTCTTACCTCAACCGCGAGCAATATGGTGACTGGCCATTGCTAAAAGGGCCTTACTATAATGCTCCGGTTATTGAACGGGCCGATGGTAATCCTGTTTACAAACGCGACGATGCTGCCGGCAAATATGTAATTACCGATGCGAAAAGAAATATGGAGCCCGTTTATGATCCGGCTTTTACCACCCTTTTTCCACGCATGTGGAGCGGATTGGAAAGATCACATGCCGAAGGGTACAAAAAATGGGGAAAAATAAAAGGCACACCTGTAACGAGCAATACCGGAGGTGAAGCCCAAACCATCATGAAGCCAACCTTTGGCGAAAACCTGAGGTTCTTCTTCAGCTATCAGCTGCAATATATGTATCTGCGCTACTTTATGTGGAACTTTGCCGGACGCCAGAACGACAACCAGGGCTTTGGTGACGATCTAAACGGCAACTGGATTAGCGGTATAAACTTGCTCGACAGCTGGCGCCTTGGCCCACAAAGCCAGCTGCCCGAAAGCATGGACAACAAAGCACGTAATACCTTTTATCTGCTTCCGCTTTTACTTGGTTTAGCAGGAATAATCTGGCAAACCAACCGCAATTATAAGGATGCCCTGATTGTTTTCATGCTGTTTTTAATGACAGGTATTGCCATTGTTGTATATCTTAATCAATACGCATACCAACCCCGTGAGCGGGATTATGCCTATGCTGCATCATTTTACGCCTTTGCCATCTGGATTGGGCTGGGAACAGCCGCACTGGCATCGCTTGCCGGCAAATTACTCAAAGGCTGGCTTGCCCCGGCGGCAGCTACTTTGCTCAGCCTTATTGCGGTGCCGGCTGTTATGGCTACCCAGGGATGGGACGACCACAACCGGTCCGACAGGTATACTGCCCGTGAAATGGCGCGTAATTACCTCGAGTCGTGTGCGCCAAATGCCATCTTATTTACCATGGGCGACAATGACACCTTTCCGCTTTGGTATGCCCAGGAGGTTGAAGGCATCAGAACCGATGTAAGAGTTGTAAACCTGAGCCTTTTGAATGCCGATTGGTATATCAGCCAGATGAAACGCAAGGTTTACCAATCCGATCCTGTTCCGTTCAGCCTAACCGAAGAGGAATATCAAGCAGGCACACGCGATGTGGTATACATCTCGGTTGATAAGCGCCTGCAAGGCCCGGTTGACCTGCAGGAGCTTTTTGGTATCATCCACAATCAACCGCAAGCGCTGCAGGTAAACTCATCCATTGGGCTGGTTGATTATTTTCCGACTAACCACTTCAGCCTTAAGGTTGATTCGGCAAAAGTGGTATCAAACGGAACTGTGCCGCCCGAAGATGTTAAAAATATGGTTGATACCATGGTTTGGACAATCAATGACAACCTTATTACGAAAAATTCGCTCATGGTACTCGACCTTCTGGCCCATAACAACTGGAATCGTCCGGTGTACTTTTCAACAACAGCCGGTGAAGGCGCCTATCTGGGGCTTAACGATTACCTGAGGCTCGAAGGTATGGCATACCGGTTGGTTCCGGTTAAAAAGCCAGAAGCCAAAACCTACATCGGCCATATAAACACTTCAATCCTTTACGAAAAGCTTATGCACACGTTCAGGTTTGGCAATATGAATAAGACTTCAGTTTATCTCGACGAAACAAATCGCCGAATGGTTACCAATTTGCGCAATAACTTTGGCAAACTTGCCGAACAACTGGTAATTGAAGGTAAAACAAAAGAGGCCATCAAGGTGTGCGATTATTGTTTCAGCAGTATCCCTGATGCATCAGTGCACTATGATTATTTTGTACTGCCACTGGCAGAAGCTTATCTCAATGCAGGAGCCACCGAAAAAGGTTTTGCGGTACTCGAACGCCTTTACTCGCTCTATGCTGAAGACCTGAACTACTATTTCAGGTTTCCGAACAATAAACTCAATGCCCTCGAAAGTGATATGCAACAGGCAATGGCAATTATCAACCGCATAAACATCACTGCTTCGAAAAACGACAATACTGATCTGGCAGAAAAAGCAAGGACTTCGCTCGAAAAATATTACGACATGTATGTTCAAAGAACAGGCAAGCGCTAACTACTAACCAATGTATTTAACCAGCACACCAACTTTTATCCGCAGCCTCACACGCAAAAACTTAACCTGGGAAATGGCAGGCAGGAGTGATGAAATTTTTCTCACATTCGACGATGGGCCTATTCCTGTCATTACACCTCAGGTACTCAATATCCTTGATTCATTTCAGGCGAAAGCAACCTTTTTTTGCGTGGGCGATAATGTGCGTAAATACCCTGAAATTTATCAGCAAATAATCGATAGAGGGCATGCAACCGGCAACCACACCTTTCATCATCTCGACGGTTGGAAAACTGATCCTGAAACATACCTTGATAATATTGCCAGATGCAGCGAAGTAGTGAACAGCAAACTATTCAGACCTCCTTATGGCAAGTTGCGCCCTTCGCTTATCGGCCGGATAAAAAAGGATTATACCATTATAATGTGGTCGGTTCTTACCGGCGATTTTGATAAAGAAGCCCGACCTGAGAAAATTCTTGAAAATTCGATTCAGCATACCAGCGGTGGAAGTATTGTTGTTTTTCACGATAGTTTAAAAGCTGCCGACCGCATGCTGTATGCACTTCCCAGGTTTATTGAATACTTCAGCCTGAAAGGGTATACCTTCAGCAGCTTAAGCAATTGAGCCAATTGAATAAACAGAAAAGGGCTGCTTTATAAGCAGCCCTTTTCTGTTTATATCTGATTGTTATTGTTTCGCAGCTGCCGGAACTTCGCCGGTTAAGGCTTTTAAAAAAGCAACAATTTCGGTAACCTGCTGTGGAGTGAGATCTTTGTTAAGTTCAGCTTTACCCATAATGGCAACCACCTTGTCGAGATCTTTTACACTTCCATCATGGAGATAAGGCCATGTTTCAGCAATATTACGCAAACTGGGCACTTTAAACATATATTTATCGGCTTCGTTTTTGGTAGCCTGCATTCTTCCCAGGTCGTCAACGGTACTTCCGGTGTAGTCTTTGTGAGTTCCGAAAAGCGGATATTTCTGGAACATGCTACCACCAAGCAACGGACCCATATGGCAGGCAGTACAGCCACTGCTCATAAAAGTTCCAAGGCCATTGAGTTCAGCCTCGTTGAGGGCTGTTTTATCGCCGCCCAGAAATTTATCCCAGCGCGATGGAGTAAGTAAGGTTCGTTCAAAGGCACCAATAGCTTTGCGCATATTCTCAAAGGTAACAGCATCTTTAGCCTCAGGGAAAGCTGCGGCAAACATAGTTTTATAGTTATCAGATGCCTTTAGGCGGGCAACCACTTCCTTTTCGCTGGGCATTTCCATTTCAGCAGGATTCATAACGGGGCCTCCGGCCTGCTCTTCAACATCTTTCATACGTCCATCCCAAAATTGCACAAAATGAAGGGCTGCATTGAGGGTGGTTGGAGAATTGCGTGTACCTGACACGCCATTGTCGCCCGGACTGGTTGGTTTGTTATCGACACCATAAGTTGCAAGATTATGACAGGTATTGCAACTCTGAGTCTTGTTAAACGACAATATATTGTCGTAATACAGCGCCTTACCCAGCGTTACCTTTTCGGGAGTAACCGGGTTATCGGGATTGGGAGCTTCAGCAGGAAGTGGCTGGAAAATGTTTTTCGCCATATTCATCAGACTGTCAGCTTTTTGGCTGGTCTGATCCTGGGTGGCAGTTTTGTTATTCTGGCATGCTATGGCAAGTAGCATAAGCAGAATTGCGGGGAGGAATAAGGGTTTTCTCATAATGGTTGGGGATTAGATTTAGTGTATCGAAGGTACGGAGAAATCAGCTATTCTATATTGAAAATATCAATTTAGAAATAGTTCAAATAAGGCATGATCAGGCTATTAAAGCAATTAAATACTCATTTTGGTTAAATATCTTACATGTATTTCAAGGTGATTTTATCATCTTAAGCACAACCGAACCCTGTTGCATATTAACTTCAACACAATAAATTCCTGCTGATAAACCCTCCAGATGCAACCGGAGTCCGGCGGCATCGGCCACAACCGGCAACAGAATCTCACGACCTGACATATCATAAAATCGCACATCTTCAGCGGCAAGTCCTTTCTTACTCAGCAAAGTTTCAGTGGTAGCCGGGTTCGGATACAAACCTGGTTTTGAGAGTTTGTCTTTCATCAATACCTGATTGCCTTTCGAGATAATCCATTGTTCAGGATCGATATGTATTGAATCGATGGCAAAACCCGGTTCAATTTCAAACTGCTGATGATTGGAAGTATGGTTAAAGACAATGGTTGTATCGCAACCGCTGCCTGAAAATTTCACAGGAACAGGCATTTCGAAGAAAGAAACCGAAGTATGCGATTGTGTTTGCGACAGATCAACCTGATAATTAAAGTTATCGAGCTGTGTGCACTCAAGCCGATAAGTTGGGTATCCTTCGCCGTAATACCAGTCGTCGAAAAAACCACTGAGATCTTTTCCTGAGCTAGCCTCTAACTGCTGTTTTAAATCGGAAGTGCCGGCAAAAGAATATTGTAATCCTGAATCGGTGAGATAATTTCGCACTGCTTCGAAAAAAGCGTCATCGCCACAAACCCACCGCAGCATATGCAAAACCAGTGCACCCTTACTGTACGACAACCTTGCATTAAAAATCCGGTCTGCGCTGGTTGTATCTACAACATACACCGAACCGCCAACTTCAGAAGTTACATAACTTATATTTTGAGCTTTCCAGTAAGGCCAGTAATAGCCATCGAACAAATGCTCATACGAAATGCCGGCGAGGTAAGTGGCGAAACCTTCGTTGAGCCAGATATCGTGCCACGAGTTTAATGTAACCATATTGCCAAACCACTGGTGTGCCAGCTCATGGGCAATAATTTCGAAATCGAAACGCCCCATAAACGACATGGTTTGGTGCTCCATTCCGCCTCCCCAGCCAAATTGTGCATGACCATATTTTTCTTCCGAAAACGGATATGCAGTAAAAAGCTGACTATAAAGTTCCATAACAGGTACCGTTTTGGCTGTATAAGGAACGATGGACTCCATCTCTTCGGGATACACATAATTGAGAATTTCAACAGTTTTATGGCCCACCTGAGCATAATCGGAATAAACCGTATAATTTGTAACTGCAACAGCAATGAGATATGGTACGATTGGATAGTTGTGCTTCCAGTGGCATGTTCTGATTCCATAGATTACCTTTTCGTCAACCAGAACACCATTTGAAGCTGTACGGTACATTTCAGGTGAATGCACGATAATATCAAGCGAGTCGGCTTTGTCGGTAAGGTCGTTTTTGCCTGGCCACCAATCGCGACAGCCAAAGGGCTCCGATAATGTCCACATGGCTGCAACGCCGTTGTGCTCCTGCCAACCAACAGATCCGAATCCGGCTCCTGAAACCGGCACTCCCTGATAAAACACCTGAACAAGGCCAGTTTGATTAATTGCAAGCATCTGCGGCACAGCAATATGCAGTGTATATTCACCCGTTTGACTAAAATCGACCATTGCATTGTTCAGCAAAACAGAATCGACCTGCATCTCGGTTGACAATTCCATGGTTAAGCCGGCTGATAAATCGCCGCGCACCACAAAACGGGTAGTTACCGATCCTGAAATGTATTCAATGGCAGGATCAATGGTTAGATCGAACCATAGAGAAGTGACGTCCCAGTTTTGCTCAACTGTTGTTTTTCCTTCGCGGGCAGGACGGCTTGCCTTTGCCTTGTATGCGCAACAAGAAGCGCCGGTCAGCGGTATATTCTGTCCGTATCCAGAACAGAAAGAGAGTACAATCAGAATTACCAGTATCAGAATTTGCCGCATAACCTCAGAAACTATAAAAATTTCCAGGATAAAATTAACGCAAAACATCAGCCAAAACACGTTTTTCAGAATCAAAAGACAAAAACATTATTACACTCACAAATTAATTGAATTAACTTTATTAAACCCACAATTGACTGGGTAAAGAATAAGCACCCTTTTTTATAAAAAAGTTGAAGTCGGGTGTAACCATTTTGTATTTTCATCACCCTTTATGAATTCAGGTTTAAAATCAGGTGCAATTGAAGTTTCCTTTTAAGATACCACAGTCGAAAAAGCAAAGCAACGACCAACAACTGGTTGAAGCCTGTGCACGTAAGGAATACAGGGCTCAGAAACAGCTCTATGATAAATACAAGGATGCCATGTTTACGATTGCTTACCGCATTGTAAACAGTGCTGACACCGCCAATGATGTGCTTCAGGATGCATTTATTCAGGTGTTTCGCGATATTGCATCCTTCAGGGGTGATTCAACACCCGGCGCGTGGATTAAGACCATTGTTGTAAGGTCGGCACTGCGAAAATTGCGCGACATTCAGAAATACGAGCCTGAATCAGATTCAACATTTACGGGCAACGAAATGGTTGAATGGCCCGCATGGATCAATGCGCACGATCTGGAAACAGCTATTCTGGCCCTTCCTGAGCATTACAGAGTTGTTTTTCTGCTTATCGAAGTAGAAGGCTACACCCACCGCGAAGTGGCAGGCATGCTGGGCATCCCGGAGGGCACATCCAAAATAAAACTATTCAGAGCCAAGCAACAACTTCGGAAATTGCTTACCGGTTATCAGATTTAATGAAAGAGATCAATTCACATAACCTCAACAGCGCCATCGCAATGCTGCCTCAACATGAAGCAGCTGAATGGGTTTGGGAAGAGATCAACTGGCAGGTTAATCAACCACTTGTGGCGCCCCTGCCTATGCATACGGCTCCGGCATCAGCATGGAGTGCTATTGCCACTGGTGCCGGAATATCCGGCATTGGCTCATTAACTCGTTCTTTATCACTGGTAGTTGCGAGCTTAATGCTTACTTTAGTTTTTTCAATTAACACAGGGAGCAAATACAATCCTTATCGGATATCGTCACAAACGCCATCAAAATACTCCGGACAACAAACTCTGAAAATTCAACATGATGCAGCGCCAATTGCCTGTGAAAATCAGGAAGTAAGTAACAAAATACCCGCTAATCAGGTTAGTATCTACAAGAAAAATAAGCCTTTTGTAACACATAATGACAACTTTGAATTACCTGTAGCATTGGCTTACAATACCAATCTGCATCATTCTTTACAAATCTCTGCGGTGCATTTTCTTAAAGCAGGCCAAATAGCAAATACTTTAGCCCCTGTCCCAATAGAACGCAAACAATACTATGAACAATGCAGTGAATTCAATCACCGTGAGACGCCCTTTGTATTGTTTGCCTCTTTGGGAAATGCGATACCCGAAACTTCCCAATTTGCAGCACCGGTAAGTGATGTAGCGGTTGGTGCTGGCATTGAACCCGGTAGGTTTTCGTTTTATGCCGGTATCGGCACTATCCGCTTCAGAAACAACAGTCCGGTTGACTATCATTTCAGAAAAAACGAGCTTATTCACTCTTACGATTATGTTGATTCGGTGTACATTGATCCTATAACGCATGAAACTACCTATTTTACTGTTCTGGTTGATGTTTACGACTCAATTGACTATACCTATACCGAAACCATGCATGAGCGAAATTCATACCTGAAAGTGCCGTTTGCGTTTGGTTGTCGTATTGCCGGATCAAATAACATTACCGTAAACCTACTATTGGAAGGAACCTATTACACTATGCATTCCGACTCACGTTCGGTGCAATCGTTTAATCAGGCTGATTCGCGTCTGGTACACACCATCTATAATCGAAAAGCCTATCCGGCGGCTTTCTGGGGAGCTGGTGTTTCAGCGGATGTGCGTTACCATTTTTCCAACAACTGGGACCTATCCGTTGCTCCGTTTTTCCGATGGTACCGCATGAAAGGTAAAGACAGCGATTTCAGTAATTCAGGCAGCCCGGGTATTAATTTTACAGTTTATTGCAAAATAAATCAGCGCTGAGTGAAACCAAAAGCGCGTCAGCAATCCCTTTAAACAAACATCCTTAAATCACCAATATCACCAACTATGAAAAGAAACTTACTCTTGTCCGTACTGGCCATTCTATTTGCCGGATCAATTATGGCACAGGCTCCCGGTGTTGCCATCAGCCCAACATATCAGGGGGCCAGCATGCTGCCGGGGACCGACACTACCGTTACCAGCACTATTTATAACAATACTGATGCTCCCATCAACTTCAGTTTTCCGGATTATGTGGTTACCGGAAGCCGCAGCGGAGGAGGCCCGGATGCCTACGGCTACCGATGGATTGACAGCGATGAGAGTAATTTATCTTGGTCGTGGACTGAAATTTCACAAACCGGCACCGAAGTTACCGGGCTTATGGACGACAATATTGTAGGACCATTCGACATAGGTTTTGATTTTCCGTTCTATAACCACACACGCAATCAGTTCTGGATTAACTCCAACGGTTTGATTCAGTTTAATAATGCGCTAATAAATTTTGCCAACGGACCTATCCCAACCGGGCTTCCCACACAACGCGATTTTATTGCTGGTTTATGGGATGATCTGAATCTGAACGACCCCGAAAGCAAGGTGTATTATCAGAATTTTGATGAGCAAACCGTGATTCAGTTCCAGGGTGTAAAACATTATATGGAAACAGGATATGTAACATTTGAAATCATCATCAGGATCAATGGCACCATACTCATCAACATCAAAAACTTCACCGAAAATTTTATAACCAACACTTGTACCATTGGCATTCAGTCACCTGAAGCCAATGTTGGATTGCAGGTAGCTTTTAATCAGCAATACATTCACCCTGAGCTCACTATTCAGATAAAAACCTACAACGAACCGGCAAGTTTTGTTGTAGCTGTTGAACCAGCATCGGGCGAGATACCGGCATGGTCGAATCAGCCTGTTACGCTCACCTATAGTTCAGTTGATTATACACCGGGAAGTTACCAGCAAACAGTACAATGCTCAACCACTGCTGCCGGTTTCGAATCGCTTCCAATTTATAACCTGATGACTGTAGTTTCAAATCCGGTGATTGTGGGAACCATTCGCGATGCGCAAACCAATGAAGCACTTGCAGGAGTTACCGTTACAGCCGGCGATTACACGACCACTACCGGCCCAAACGGGCATTATGAAATGGTGGTAGCACCCGGAATCTACGCAATGTCGTTTTCAAAGGAAGGCTATGTGACAGCACACCGCGATGGCGTTCTGGCTCAGTTCAACCACACCACCGAAGTTTCACTGGCACTGGCCAGAGTTACGCACTTTATATTGGGAGGCACTGTATTTGCCGGAATTTACCAGCTTGATATGGGATATGTTAATGCATTTAAAACAGTTGAAGGACAAGTTGTTGATATATTTGCCGACTTGATTGACACCCTCGGATATTACAGTTTTGCTGAACTTCCGCTGGGTGCTTACCGCATTAAAGCAGAACCGGCATTCGGGTCTCAGTATACAGGCAGCTACTTACCTACTTATTACGGAGATGTAGTTCACTGGGCCGATGCCACAGTGCTTGAAGTAAACCAGAATATATATAATGCCGACATTCACCTGCTGGGAGCTGTTCTTGGAAACAATAGCGGCCCAGGCACCATTTCGGGGTATATTTATCAGGCGGGCGAAGGCAAATCGGGCGAGGCAGCCGTTCCGGCTCCCGGTATCAGTATCGTACTTCGTCAGGAGAACAAACATGCAATGGCTGTATCGGACAATGAAGGCCATTTTGTATTCGAAAATCTTGATCTTGGCGCCTACACCATGTTTGCCGAAATGATCGGCAAAAATGCTGAATTCCGCACCATTACACTCAACAACAACAATAATAATTCTGCAACCAACAATCTGTTTATTTATGCTACGGATGTTTTGTATGGTATCGACAACAGTCTGCCCGAAGGTGTTGAATTTATGAGCCAGCCTTATCCCAACCCTGCTGGAGAATTCACAGCAATCACTGTAAATGCCAGTAAAAAGGTTACGCTGAACATTGATATTTTTGCTGCCACCGGTAAACAGGTTTATTCAACACAATCAGACCTTTCAACAGGTACAGCAAGACTTACATTACCGCTCGCCCTATTAAACCGGGGCATATATATGATCCGCATCAGCGATGCAAACGGTAACAGCATTACACGAAAATTAATTAAAAACTAGGATTACACATTCTGCTTCCTGCCAGCCTACTGAATCTCCGGCAGGGATATTAATAGCAACCGGCACTTATGCCGGTTGCTATTTTTAGTTTCCGGAAGCAACAAATCATATGGCTGAAACGATTTATCCAATTCTACACAAATCCTTTAAAATGCGCTGCAAATGGCATAAAATTATCATCTTTGCAAAAGTTATGATTCCAATGTTTGTGCAAATAAAATCCTTTCGGTTACCAATAAATCTGCTGTTTGCAATTACAGCACTCGTCTTCTCGTGTGCCAATCCGGTTGCACCAACCGGGGGGCCAAAAGACGAAACACCTCCGGCAATTACGCGCACAACCCCCGGGAACCAGAGTACAAATTTCAGCAGCGATCGTTTCAGCCTTTCTTTTACCGAATTCGTAACTCTTAAAGACATTTCGAACCAGCTCATTGTATCGCCTCCCCTGGGTAAGCAGCCTGAGTTTTTACAAAAAGGTAAAACGCTATTATGCAGGTTTAAAGAACCCCTCAGAGACAATACCACCTACAATATTTTTTTCGGCAATGCCATTGTTGACATCACCGAATCAAATCCGCTGGCAGGATATCGATATACTTTTGCCACAGGGCCGGTTATCGATTCAATGCAAATGTCCGGCGTTTTGACCAATGCCTTTACCAATCAGCCTGTAAAGGGCGCTTTTGTTATGCTGTACGACTCCATTTACGACTCCATCCCCTACAAAAGCCGACCCTATTATCTGACACGTACCAGCGACAATGGCGAATTCAGCCTCAACAACCTGCGTGATGGGCGTTACCTGATGTTTGCCCTGCAGGATGGCAACGCTGATTACTTGTACAATCAGCCAAATGAGGATATCGCATTTACCGATTCCCTGGTAATACCAATACTCCCGCCCAGAAAAGTACAGGATAGCACTTCAAAATCAGATTCATCAGCAATACTGATACCTCAGGGTAAAGGTATTCAGTTGAGGCTTTTCCATGAAACGGATTCTGTTCAGAAACTTTCGAAATCATCGCTGCTCCGCGAAAGGGTTGTTTCACTGGTTTACCGTTATCCTGTTAAAAAATTCAGTCTTAGCGCAGGCCTGCCATCAAAAGACGAAAGAGTGATCGTACTTTTTAATCCAACCCACGACTCCCTGCAGTTATGGTTTCCCGATATCACTTCGGATAGCATACGCATGATAGCAGCTGACTCAGGCAGGACTTCTGATACCATTGAAATGGGAATAAAGCCCAGAGTTAGCCCGACGGCGCGAACAAAAGGCAAATCAACCGTTGTAAGCAACGCACTCAATATCAAAAACAACATCACCGGCGCCCGACTGAGGCCCGACAGGCCATTGATTATGAGTTTTGCTGATCCACTAAAACACGCTCATATTGATCAGCTTAGATTCAGGGCTGATACAGTTATGATTAAACCCGAAATGGAATTTACCGATACGCTTCAAATGCAACTGCTCGTGAATTATCCCTGGAAAGAAGGAGTTACCTACAGCGTTACCATTTCTGATAGCGTATTCACCAACATTTTTGGCAGCACAAACGATAGCGTCGCTTTCAGGTTTACACCCTATACCGAATCGGAAACTTCGATGCTTTCACTCAATATACAGGTTGCCCTTCAAAACACATCATATATCATTCAGCTGCTTGGCGAAAAAGATAAAGTACTTACACAGCAAACAATTACCGGGGATACAAAAATCACATACAAATACCTGAGCCCGGGAAAATACAGACTTAAAGTGATTTACGACAACAATGGTAATGGATATTGGGACACCGGCAAATACCTCTTAAAGCGGCAACCCGAGTATGTTGCCTTTCATCCCAAGGTTTTTGAACTCAGAGCCAACTGGACACTCGAGGAAGACTGGTTCATTTCGTTGCCTTCTGCTCCATAACAGAAATTCCTGAAACATCAATGGACGTTTCAGGAATATTCAATGCTTTTTAAAAGAGGAGAAAACCCTAATTACATCTGTCGATGCACTGAACAATCTCGGTCAGCGAAGTGGATTTAACAGAATAATGAATCTGTTTACCTTCACGTTTGGAAACCAGAACACCTTTGGATTTCAGAATATTCAGGTGATGAGACGCAGCAGCCTGTTCAATTCTGAGGTATTCGTAAATTTCGGTAACACTTAGTTTTTTCTTCTCGTTAAGCAGATCAATGATTGCTATCCTCATGGGATGAGCAATAGCACGTAATTTAGAAGCTGCTGCTTCCAATTTTACGATGTCTAAAACAATGTCTTTTGCCATAACGCGATGATTAAATTTCACAGCAAAGGTACATAAATATTAATATGATATAAAAATATGTTATGTATCTAGTTTATTTTATTCAAATAATTCGGTGAACGAAAAAGTGGTGCCATCGAAAATACCTTTATCGCTCAGTTTGAGGGCCGGAATAACAAGAAGCGCCATAAATGAAAGTGTCATAAAAGGGGCCTCCAGGTCAGAACCCAGGTCTTTAACCTTTTGATTCATAGCGCTGTACTTGGCAGCAACATCATAGCCATTGTCAGCCGACATTAGTCCGGCAACCGGCAGAGGTAAAATAAAACCTTCGTTGCCATCAACCACTGAGATACCTCCTTTAGTGGTTATCAGCATATTCACAGCCCTGGCAATGGAATCGTCATCAACACCAACGGCTATGATATTGTGACTATCGTGTGCAACCGTCGAAGCGATGGCTCCACGCCTTAAACCAAAACCACTAACAAAATCTATGGCCGGGCTGCTCGGCTGATAACGGTTCATTACCATCATTTTAAGGATATCACGTGTTGTATCGGTAACAACCAGGCCCTGATCAATCGTCGCGCTGTAAAGCTTCTTCATGGTAATCAACTGACCTTCGAGGGCTTGCTGCACTTTAATACCTTCTGATTTTGCTACAACCTCCAGATCATGCGTTGCAATCATTCGCGCATTAAACTGGTTTACAGGCTCTTCATGAATTTGTGGCAATAATGTATGGCCATTTTCAGCCACTTTTATCCCATTGATATAGGTTGCCTGAACTTCAAAGTTCTCAATGCTGTCAACAATAACAAAATCGGCTTTGTCGCCTATTTGCAACAATCCGCAATCCAGTTTGTAGTGCTTTACAGGATTTAATGTGCAGGCGCGCAACACATTCAAAACATTATGCCCTCTTGACAAAGCCCTTTTGATAAGCAGATTTAAATGACCTTTTACCAAATCATCAGGGTGTTTATCGTCAGAGCAAAACATAATTGACTCAGGATGCGTATCAACCAACGGAATCAACTCGTCAAAATTTCTGGCGGCACTACCCTCTCTGATTAATATGCGCATTCCGGCCTGTATTTTATCGAGGGCTTCTTCAATTGTAAAGCACTCGTGGTCGGTAGTTATTCCGGCTGCGGCATAGCGCATTGAATCGTTGCCACTCAAACCGGGAGCATGCCCGTCGACAGGTTTGCCTCTGCGACGCGCCGCTTCAAGCTTTTGCATAACTTCAGCATCTCCATTTAAAACGCCCGGAAAATTCATCATTTCAGATAAATATCCGATTTCGGGCCAGGAGAGCAATTCATCAACATCAGCCGGACCAAGATTGGCTCCTGAAGTTTCGAAAGGAGTTGCCGGAACACAGGATGGTGCACCAAAGTTAAACTTGAAAGGTACTTTATTTCCATTATCTATCATAAACCGAATGCCGGGTTTCCCAAGCACATTGGCTATTTCGTGCGGATCTGAAACAGTAGCCGTAGTACCATGCACCACTGCCAGCCTTGCAAATTCAGAGGGAAGCAGCATACTGCTCTCTATATGCACGTGCGCGTCAATCAGTCCGGGTAGTATTACAGGGCCAGCCATGCCAGGCACTTGCTCAATTGATACAATAATTCCGTTGTTCACATGAATTGTACCTTCAATAATCCTACCTGAAACTACATCGAAGATCTTCCCGGATACTGAGAAACTACGTGGTGTCTGATCCATACAAAAAGATTTAAATTTGTGCTGATTATTCAGCCAAAATAAGGATTATTTAAATAGCTTCAAAAACCACTTTGGCCTGAAATTATAACCTCGTTTCCGTGATTAATTATTTATATTTCTCAGTAGAAGCAGATTGCTTAATCTGAATATTTCTTAAACTTCACGTTCCACTGCCTGAATTTTAAGTAGCAAAACAGTCCTTTTCCAGATCAGCCGAATGGCTGAGGATAAATTGCTCATTTATAATTCCGCTTACAAATCAAATTCTATACGTTGGCGGATATCCTTCGAACATGGTAAATGAGGGATTAAATACAGCGGTGCAATATCTTCACTCAATTATTGTTCTTCGCGAAGTGTTTTATAAACGGGTATGATATCTACGTTCAGATCTTTGAGCTCTTTCTTTGCTTTTTCAAAATCGTCGGTAAATCCGAGCAAAAATCCACCCCCGCCCGAACCACAGAGTTTCAGGTAAAACGATTGGGTTTCGAGGCCATATCTCCATATTTTCTTGAAGGTTTCGGGAATCATAGGCGAAAGGTTTTCATACAGGAATCCTGATAATTCGCGCAGACTCGAGAAAAATTTGCGCGTTTCACCCTTAATAAGGCTCCTGATACATGCATCGTTGAGCGGAATCATTTCTTCCCGGATTTTCAACATAAACTCGTCAATTTTGCATTTATCAAGAAACAGATTGACCAGCGGGCCTGTTTTACCCGGGTTACCGGTATTGATAAGAAAAATAGCACCCTTCTCATCATGTTTGTTGCGTGGAATACCAACCATGCAGATATCGCGCCTGTTGTGGATTAGCAGTGGATGTTTGATGTAACAGTTTAGTGGATCCATGCCTGAACTTGTGCCATGGAAATAAGACTCAAGCTGTGCAAAAGCCTGCTTTAATGTGAGAATCTCTTCTTTGGCCAGTCTGCGCGAACCGGCAATCGGACCCTGAACATATTTTTCGTAAAGGGCTGCAACCAATGCACCTGAGCTTCCAACACCATAACCCTGAGGAATGGTAGATTCAAAATAAAGGGATTTACGGATATCTTCTTCAAAAGCATCGATATTAAAATTGCAGAGCAAGGTACCCTTATCTTTGAGGTCGCGGATATAAACGGCATACTCACGAAGAAGCCTGTTGGAGCTAACAGCAAAATCAAAATCGGTGTACTTATCGTCTTTTATAAAGCTCAGTTCGCCCCTGAAATGCGTATAGGGGATGCTGAGCCCCATGGAGTCGCAAAGTATACTATATTCACCAAAAAGAAGGATTTTTGCATAAAAAATCCCTGATCTGTTTTTCATTTTATTTGCATTTAAGTTTTTCAGGACCGCTTCCAATGGCGTCGCTGATAAATTTTCCTCCACGGTAGAGAGTTCCAAGCTCTTCTATTAATGGCTCAATTTGCTTATAGTCACTACTACTGTAAAGTAAATGAATGTTTGGCCCGGCATCCAGGGTAAAGCAAACCCGGGATTTGGTTTGATCACGAAATTCTCTTATCCGCTCAATTATTTTTATTGTATCAGGATGCAGTAACAAATATCCCGGGCGCGATGTCATCATCATAGCATGAAGGCTAAGCGCTTCATTTTCGGTAATTTCAGAGAAAAGTTCCCAATCTCCGGTTTGAAGCGCCTGAATTATGGAAGCCAAATTTTCGCCGGCCTGAGTATAACGGGCTGAAGCAAATGAATGCCCGTTCATGAGTCCATGGCCTACACTGCTCGATACTTTCTTGGGGGTTGCATCAACCAGAAGAATCAAATCCCTGATATCGCGAAATACGGAGTGCACTTCAAAAGGCAAGGGAACAGCAAAATAATCGCTGGAATGTTCAAGGAGCGGGGTTTTACCCCAAACGGAAAACCCTCCATACACCGAGCGACAAGCACTGCCTGAGCCAATTCGGGCTACATGTGAAGCCTTTTGATAAAAAGTGGCTTCATTGCAGGCTTCATTACCGGCAAGTTCGTTTAGCGTACACATACAAAGCGCAAGTGCACTCATACCTGAAGCTGATGAAGCAATACCTGCACTATGCGGGAAATTGTTACCACTTTCCACTTCATAACGGTAATTGTTCACAAACGGAAAATAGCCTTCAAGTTGCCTGATAAACTGGTGAGCTTTTTTGCCAAACACTTCATTAAACACACCTTCAAACCAAAACTTTACATCACTCAAAGAACCATCAGTTAGCGGAATAGCAGTTAACCGGGTAACTGTATAAGCCTCGCTGAGGGTGAAGCTCAATGAGGGATTTGCTGGTATCTGATGCCCTTTTTTGCCCCAATATTTGACAAGGGCAATGTTTGAAGAACTTTTCCAGCATGCAACTAGATATTCGTTGGCCGGCAATACTGCTTTTTCCATTTTACCTATGCTTAAACAGCTAATAGTCAAGTTTGTTTAACTGTTGCTGTTAATTTGTTAAACGCAAGCCGGATTCCTAATCCCTTATCTGTGAAATACTTGACCAGGTATTCATCTCCGCGAAGCGACATCGCCAAAACAAAATCACCACCCCAGGCCCCTAGCGATTTTACCACACCATCAAAATCGCTGAAATAACGTGATTGAACACTTATTTGCTGCAGCACACCTGATAAAATCGCTTCATGCTCTTGCAATAAACGCATAAAATCGCTCATTTCAGAAACACTCAGCAATGAATCAGTGATTAAACTTACTGCTTCGCATTCAGCAGTAAATTTAGCTGCTTTGTGCGAAAATTTCATTACTTCATACGCTGAATCCTGCTTGTGGCCAAGATATATAAGGTAAAGACTCCCTGCAAAAGCATAATCAGGATGTACAAGGGTAAATTCAGGAATGCCGTTTTTAAGTTGAAACACTATAGGGCCAATAGCTTTCGCGCATGCTACATCGTAACCCGATCCACGTGAAGTGAGCCTGTGAAGCTCAAAAGCATCAACGCCAGCCCACTCAGCTACAAGAGAAATTAAAGTAGAACTGCTGCCAAATCCCCAACTGCGCTTAAAATCAAGGGTGGTCGTAATGTGGTGACCGGTTGTATCCGGTAAAAATCCCGGATTCAATTTACGCACAACTGCCAGTATAGCCGAAAGTCTATGCGCAACTTCGGGTGAAGTGCTGTTTATTACTTTAAAATCTGTTTGTTGTAGATTTGCCCTGAACCACACACCATCAGGGTCGCTGGCTTCCCATTGCAATACCGGCAAGGAATCAGAAACAGAAACATGCATGCTTTGGCCACAGGTAAGCGGAAATGCCAGTGCTTTTGCGCCTGACAATACCAGATACTCGCCTGTAAGCAGTATTTTACCTTGAGCATGAAACAGCATCTGATCAGGCATGCTTTTAATTTTTTTCTTCGCGGATTGATTGCATAAACGCTGCAACCAAATTGTGCGACACTTTGTGATGCTTGAAAAATTCAACCGCCCTTACCTTTTCGTCTTCAGTTGCCTCGTACACATTTAATATATTAAGCAGATGCATTTTCATGTGTCCCAGCTGAATTCCTTTAGTAGTAAGCGATTTAACAGCGCCAAAATTATTAGCCAGTCCGATAGCCGATGCAATTTGCATCAGCTGTACTGCCCCCGGATTGTGAAGAAGCTGTAATGAAAATTTTGCCATCGGATGCAGCGAGGTAAGGCCTCCAACCGTGCCAATGGCAATAGGGAGTGTAAGACTATAATGAAATATTCCGTCTTTGATATTCACTTCAGTAAGGCTCCTGTATCTGCCATCGCGGGCGGCCCAGGTATGGCCGCAGGCTTCAATAGCCCTGAAATCGTTCCCGGTGGCCAATGCTACAGAATCAACACCATTAAAAATTCCTTTGTTGTGTGTAGCGGCTCTGTGCACATCTACATTTGCAATTTTAACTGCCTTCTCAAATTTCCATGCAAAATCAGCCCCGCTCAGCGATTCATCAATATCGCCAAGCTCACTTACCGGACATTCAACCCAGGTTTTAACCAGGCATTCAGGGGTGTAGTTTGAAAGTATAGACATGATGATGTGCAGATTCCCCGGCTCAACCAGTCCGCTTTCGAGGATAAATTCACGTAAGCCATGAGCATATTCTTCGAGGCAGGAATTTATAAAGTTGGCACCCATCGAATCACGGGTGTCAAATTTTACTTTAAGCTGGTAATAATTTTCCAGTTCGGCGGTCATATCAACCAGTTCCATATCCAGAACCCCTCCCCCGCGCTCTTCCATATTGGCAGTTATTGTGCTGGTCCGACCAGTAAGCAATAGCCTTAATTGTGGAAAATGCAAATGAAGGGCAGCAAAATCCCCATCCCATATGAAATGAACCTGACCAACCTTGGTGGTTGAAATCACTTCGCTATGAAAACCACCTTTGCCAGCCCAGTATTTTGCGCTGTTCGAAGCAGCTGCAATAACCGAGCTTTCTTCAATCACCATGGGCACCATATACACCGTGCCGTTTATCATCACATTGGGAGCAATACCGTAAGGGAAATAATAGTTGGTTATGGTGTTTTCGCTGAATTCGTCAAACAATTTCTGGATAGCAGCATCCTCATTCCAGAATGATTTAATTGTGGCTTCCACCTCTATAGAATTTGCAAACGACGAGGCTACCAGCTTGATTTTCTCTTCCTTTGTTAATTTTGAAAATCCCTTAATCAATTTATTTTCAGCCATTAAACTTACTTTTAGAATTGTTTTCGGTGAACCTGCAAACCAGTCTCAGCCGTAGTGCAAATGTACCGATTTCATCAGTTTAATTCAATACAATAAGGATGTACTATCTGACTGCAATTATTTATTTACCAACACATCAGTTGAATAACTTAAGAACGAGTTAATTGTTCAATCTTTTGTGATTGTTATTAAACAAAAAAATAGAACCATATCGGTTTATCAGGTTCATAAACTGAAAATAGTTGTAAATTGGCTGCAAATTACATCGATGCTGGTTTATGTGAATTCGTCTCCGGTTGAACTTTTCAGAGGTGCCCGTGTTCAGGATGCTGTGCTGAGGTATATGACAGATCATAACATTCCGGTTCACAAACAATTACTTACTGTTAATGACCAATTTGGAAATACATTGGATGCCGAAGGCCGTTTGAACGAAAATCAGCAACTGTTTATTCATTTAACCACCAACCCATTATGAAAATCTGCCGGATTGTTATTGCAGCATTTCTGCTCATTCTCCAGTCAACTGTTTCAGCTGCCAGTGTAGGCGACACAACTACGGTTATTATTCTGTCGACCAACGACATGCATGCCAAGATTGATAACTTTCCGAAACTTAAAGCGCTGGTTGACGATGTGCGTAAATCAAATCCCGATGTTTTACTCGTTTCGGCCGGTGATATGTTCACAGGCAATCCGGTGGTAGATCAATATCCCGATAAGGGGTTTCCGATGATTGATCTGATGAACCGTACAGGTTTCAACCTGGGTACTATTGGAAATCATGAGTTTGACTATGGCCAGGAAACCCTGAAAAAGCGCATGCAACAAGCCAGTTTCAAACTGATAAGCTGTAATATCATTGCCCTTGAGCCATCAGGGGTCCGGCCTGACCCTTTCGAAATAATTACACTCGCCGATGGGATCCGAATCGGGTTTGTTGGAGCGATACAAACCAATGCTTCGGGTTTGCCCGACTCGCACCCGTCGAAACTGGCCAATCTTAAGTTTAATCCGGCAATACCAGCCATTATGGAATACAAATGGCTACGCGACAGCTGTAGTATTCTGATCGCCCTCACACATTTGGGATACGAAACCGACACTTTACTGGCTCAATCATTTGGTGAAGCAGATGTTATCCTGGGCGGGCATTCTCATACCATTGTAAATCAACCGCGCGAATTCAATGGCGTGTTGGTTATGCAAGCAGGATCAGGACTTAAGTTTATTTCCAAAATTACCCTGCAACTTGTGAATGGTAAGGTTGTTTCGAAAAAAGCAGAAACCTTAAGTATTCTTAATTATCCACGCACCGATGAGGAACTGCAGAAAATAGTTGACCAATACAACGACAACCAGGAACTAAACAGGCAAATTGGCGTAGCTCTGAATGAGATAGCCGGCAACGATCAGCTGGGGTCGCTCATGACGGATGGTGTTTGCAACCTGGAAGGTATTGATGTTGCTTTCCAAAACAATGGTGGCATCAGAATCGACAAATTGGCAAAGGGCAGTATTACCATCAAGGATATTTTTAAACTTGATCCGTTTGGCAACGAAGTTATCAGGGTAAAAATGACCGGTGCTGAGATTCGAATGCTTTTGCTTAATGCCTTCAACCGCGAAAACGAGATTGATCTCCAGGTGTCAGGCTTAACATATACCGTTATTACTGATGCCTCGGGCAAAGGAATATCTGTAGAACTAAAAGGGAAATCGGGCCAAGCCATCAGCGATGCACAAATATTTACCGCTGGCATGAACAGTTATATCATGAGCAGTTATTCATTTGATCATACTGATCCGGGTGAATCGATGTATATAACCACAGCCCAGGCTCTGATCAATTATATTGAACAGAAAAAAGAGATAGATTATAATGGTGTGGTAAGGGCATTCAAGCGTTAACAAGCTTCAAAAACCAGATTACCATTTTTCTTCATGCTTCACCACAGGCGGGGCCATTCCTTGTTTCAGGTTAGCGATAAGTTCCTTTATCTGCGTATCAACCTGCTGCAGGTAATCTTCCCAGATGGGCGAATACATCGGGTCGGATTTATCGAACCACCGCTCAATAGGGAAACGCGATGATTGCCTAAGTGTTAGATCACTGATGGTATAGCGATAACGGCCAGGCTTAAATTCAATTTTGAGGTCATAATTTACAATGCCCGCCAGCAATTTAGAACCGCTGCTGCTGTTAAATATTTCAAAACGGTGCTGAATTTCGATCACTGCACTTTCGCGGTTACGCACTTTACATACATCGGCCGGATTCTTATACTGCGTGTTAATCCATTCAATGCAGCGTACATAAAGTACATCGGCCGTGCCCGGTTCACTCACCACTTCCTGATACGAAATCAATTGTGTATCCTTGTCCAAAGGCATCATTGACTGCATTTCCTGGGCCGAAAGCCCCAAAGAACCCATTACCAGTCCAAATATTGCCAGAACAGCTATTCCGCGCTTTTTCATAACATTCGATTTGTGTAAGAAAAACATTCGATTCTCAAAATTAAATAAATATTCAATATCCGACTCGCTATAAAGCACAAAGCCCCGAAACCGGGGCTTTGCGTAAAATAACGGTAAAAACAGGAAATTAGTACATGCCACCCATTCCGCCCATTCCGGGGTTAGGCATAGCTGGCTCTTTATCTTCCTTAATATCAGACAGAACGCACTCGGTGGTAAGCAGCATTCCGGCGATTGAAGCAGCATTTTCGAGTGCAACTCGCGATACTTTGGTCGGATCGATTACACCGGCTGCGAAAAGATTTTCATAAACCTCTGTACGTGCATTAAAACCAAAGTCATCTTTTCCTTCGCGCACTTTTTGCACAATTACTGAACCTTCGAGGCCTGCATTGGCTACAATCTGCCTTAGTGGTTCCTCAAGCGCACGTTTCACGATGGCAATTCCGGTTTCCTCGTCCTCGTTATCACCATTAAGGTTATCGAGGGCGTTGATAGCACGGATATAGGCTACACCGCCACCAGCAATAATTCCTTCTTCGATGGCTGCGCGGGTTGCGTGTAAGGCGTCGTCAAAACGGTCTTTCTTCTCTTTCATTTCAACTTCGCTGGCTGCACCAACATAGATAACCGCAACACCACCGGCCAGTTTAGCCAAACGTTCCTGAAGTTTTTCGCGGTCGTAATCAGAGGTCGTAGTCTCAATCTGAGCTTTGATCATGCTAACGCGGGCAGCAATAGCTTCTTTGGTTCCGCGTCCGCTTACGATGGTTGTATTTTCCTTATCAACCGAAATTTTTTCGGCCTGGCCCAGGTACGAAAGGTCAGCATCTTCGAGGCGATAGCCTTTTTCTTCTGAAATAACAGTACCGCCTGTCAGGATAGCGATATCCTCAAGCATCTCCTTACGGCGATCGCCAAAGCCGGGAGCTTTAACTGCAGCAATCTTAAGTGATCCGCGAATCTTGTTAACAACGAGTGTTGCCAAAGCTTCACCATCAACATCCTCAGCAATAATAAGCAACGGGCGGCCTGTTTGAACGGTCTTTTCAAGAATCGGCAGAAAATCTTTCATTACCGAGATTTTCTTGTCATAAATGAGAATAAACGGATTCTCATAAACGGCTTCCATTTTTTCGGTATCGGTAATAAAATACGGTGAAATATAACCACGGTCAAACTGCATACCTTCAACTACTTTAACGGTTGTTTCAATGCCTTTGGCCTCTTCGATGGTGATAACACCTTCTTTTTTGACTTTATTCATAGCCTCGGCAATTTTCTCACCTATAAAGCTGTCGTTGTTGGCCGAAATGGTTGCTACCTGGGTAATCTTTTCGCTACCCTCTTCAATTTTAATAGAAATGGTTTTGAGGTAATCAACAACTTTGGCAACTGCCTTTTCGATACCGCGTTTCAGATCCATTGGGTTGGCTCCGGCGGTAACGTTTTTCATTCCGGTTGTAACAATCGACTGAGCAAGTACAGTAGCGGTAGTGGTTCCATCACCTGCAACATCGGCTGTTTTCGAAGCAACTTCCTTCACCATTTGGGCTCCCATATTCTGGATACCATCTTTCAGCTCAACTTCTTTGGCAACAGTAACCCCATCCTTGGTCACAACAGGCGACCCGTAGGTTTTACTGATAATTACATTACGGCCTTTAGGGCCAAGGGTTACTTTTACTGCGTTGGCAAGAGCATCAACACCTTTTTTGAGCTCTTCGCGGGCCTCGATATTAAAAACGATTTCTTTAGCCATTTTTTATTTGTTTTGAGTTTTTACAATGAGATAATTTCAGATGATAGCAACGATATCCGATTCGCGCATAATCAGGTAATCTTTTCCTTCAATGCTGATTTCGGTTCCGGCATACTTTCCGTAAAGTACCAAATCTCCCACTTTTACCGAGAGTGGCTCATCTTTCTTTCCAGGACCAACGGCTACAACAGTTCCGCGCTGCGGTTTTTCCTTGGCAGTGTCGGGGATAATAATTCCGCCGGCAGTCTTTTGCTCTGCTGCTGCTGGCTCAATCAATACTCGGTCAGCTAATGGTTTTACATTTACTTGTGTCATTGCTATTGTTTTTTTGGTTTATGATTTATGTCAGATTTCATGCGCATCTGACATAATTTGTGCCAAAATACTATAAATCATCAAAATTTATCGGCGGAAATGAATTATAACCATCCTAACGCGTTGATTACAATTCACTTGAATAATTACTATGCCTACTTGCATCCGTCAGTTGCCAGCTACTACAAACCTTACCAGCAAAAAAAAATGTCAGATTGTAGTGACAATCTGACATTCAGAAAAAATCGTTAAACAGGATTATTTCGCAGGAGCCTGAGGAGCTTCTGATCCTGACTGTGCACCTTGCTGATCTGCAGGAGGAGCTTCAAAATCCTGAACCGGAGCCGACTGCTCATTGATAAGCTGACGCAGCTCGGTATCGCTGCTTGTTGATACGCCACTGTTGCGCGGAATTACAAATATTGAGAACAGGCTTAATACCAGCAGCACTATAGCAAGAGTCCAGGTAGTTTTTTCAAGAAAATCGGCAGTTTTACGAACACCCATAAACTGGTTAGAAGATGAAAAGTTTGAGGCAAGTCCGCCACCTTTTGAGTTTTGCACCAATACAACCAAAGCCAGCAAAACGCAGGTGATCAGAATCAGCACCGAAACAAGAATATAAGCTCCCATTTGATTTTGTGTTATTTACGTTAAAATGAACCACTTTCGCGGTCTTCTTTAATTTTTGCAATTCGGGCTGCAAAGTAACTGCTTTTTTCCGGAATATTCAAACTTAATTTCTCATAAATTTTAATGGCCCTTTCAGGGTTACCCTGCTTCAGATGAATGAGTGCAAGGGTTTCAGTAACAAACTCATCCTGATCAACATTACTCAATCGGGCGTGATCAACCGGTTTAAAAAATTCGCGCCTCGGAGCGCTGATTCTGGGTTCTTCACGAATAAACCTGTTGATGAGTTCTGCCCTTTTACTGGCGGCGTCAGGCTGGCCGGTAGTATCTGTTACACCTGAAACATTGGCTTCTGCATCATTTACCGGTAATCCGGCCTCGTCGAGCCTGTAAACAGCACCCGTACTCAAATCCAATAATTCATCCGGAAAACCTTCAGCGTCAGAATCTTCATCATTGTCTTCTTCCGTGCCCGGAATAACCTGGCTTTCATCCGGCATGGTTATTTCAGCGGGCTGCTCCCCCGGGAATTCAACAGGAAAACCTTCTTCACTTAATTCATGCTCTTCATCTGCCACCGGCGCAGGTTTTGATGCAGATTGAATCTCAGCAAGCCGCCTGGCAACAATCTCCTGCAAGTGCTTTAAATGGGCTACTTCGTCCTCTTCAGTCTGAACATATCGAAGTACTCCATCTGTCAGATCCGAAGAGTCAGTGTGCTGCACCTCGGTTTCAGCCATCACAGTTCCGGCCCGTTCGGGTGATGAATTAAATTCCAGTGCAGAAATTTTTATCTCTGATTCAGGTATATCAATATCGGCAGCGGGGTTTACATTTTCTGCCGGAATTGTATCACTTTTTGAAGGCGTTAACGTAGGTAAGACAGCAAGAGTAGCTTCCTGCTCTTGTTCATTGGCCAGTAGCTGCCTTAGTTTGCGCCTGTCGGGTGCATAAGCCGCGGCAAGTTTCATCTGGTTGTTATACCTGATGCTGTTGACTTTACGGTAGTTAAGTGCAAGCAGCATCTGAGCCGAATGAAAATAGGGAAGTTCCCGCACAATCTGCTCAAGCAGCGGAAGCGATGCTTCGCCAAGCAGCGATGGATTGCCAAGGTACCTCTCAAATTCGGCAGGCTTCATAATTTACCAGTTTACAACCGATTTATTGAAAATGTCTTCTACCAGCGCCTCATTAATTTTCGAAATGAGCCCATCTTCAACCGAAGCCAGATTCAGCGCACTGCTGTAATCTTCATAACGGGTAAAAGAGGTTTCAAAATTATCCTTGGGACTGTATTTATTCACAAACCTCACATTTACAGTTATTTTGAGGCGGATCAGAGCAGCCTGTTGTTCGCCGGTTATAGCTACCGGTTCGGTGGAATAGCCGGTTATTTCGCCTTCAATACTCAGATCTCCATTGCGTGGAACCAATGCCAGACTGGTTTGTGAGGAGAATTTATCGCGCAGTGCTTCAGTAAACGACTGGCTTAAAGTAGGCTGTACCAGATCGGCTTTATTGGGAAACAGGGCAATTGAAATGGTTTTGGCTTCGGGCGGGATGGAGGCTCCGGTAAATGAGTACACCCCGCAACTATTTGTTATAAAAAACAACACCAACCCAAGTAAACTGTATGAAATTCGAAATCGCTTCGCCATGATCAGGAGATTAACTGATGCCATATTCCTTTATTTTGCGGTACAGTGTGCGCTCTGAAATTCCAAGCTCCTGTGCTGCATTTTTTCGCTTTCCGCCATGCTTTTCAATGGCACGTTTTATAAGATCTATTTCCTTCTTTTGAATTGACAACGACTCTTCCAATACTTCGTGCATCGAGAAGGCATCCAGTTCCTGTACATCAGACCTCGAAAGCACCTCAACATGGGGCAATGCGTTATCATCACCGCCATAATCCTTTATAAGCTGCGCTATTACCGGCTGATGCTCGCGTTTTAGCTCTGACGAGATACCGCCATTCTCAATAATATCGGCAACCAGCTTGCGCAATTCACCAATATCGCGCTTCATATCAAAAAGCACCTTATATAAGATTTCCCGCTCCGAGAATTCACTTCCGGCAGGTTCCTTTTGATAAAGTACAGGCAATTCACGATGTTCGGCCGGTAAATACCGATGAAGATTGGAGGCAGTAATCAAACGCGTTTCTTCGATGATAGAGATCTGTTCGGTAATATTCTTTAATTGCCGCACATTGCCCTGCCATCGGTAATTGATCAGCATCTGCCGTGCTGATTCATCGAGTTCGAGTGGCGGCATGCGGTACTTTTCGGCAAAATCGATGGCAAATTTTCTGAATAGCAAAACAATATCATCCTTACGTTCGCGCAAAGGCGGAATGTATATTGGCACAGTATTAAGACGGTAATAAAGATCCTGCCTGAACCTGCCTTTACTGATGGCTTCCGGTATATCAACATTGGTGGCTGCTACCACCCTCACATCAGTTTTAATAACTTTTGAAGAGCCTACGCGCATAAACTCACCGGTTTCAAGCACCCTGAGCAGCCTAACCTGGGTTGATAGCGGCAATTCAGCTACTTCGTCAAGAAAAATAGTTCCGCTGTTTACAACTTCAAAATAACCCTTACGCGATTCGTGAGCGCCTGTGAACGACCCCTTTTCATGACCAAACAACTCAGAATCGATGGTGCCTTCTGGTATTGCACCACAGTTTACAGCAATGTATGGCCCATGTTTCCGGGCGCTCAGATTGTGTATAATCTGCGGAAAAACCTCCTTACCAACGCCACTTTCACCCGTAATTAAAACGGTTATGTCAGTAGGCGCAACCTGCCTGGCAATATCAATGGCTCTGTCGAGCAGAGGCGAATGACCAATGATTCCAAAACGTTGTTTTATTGATTGTATGTCCATTCGAAATCGTATGCAAAAATGTTATGAATGCAAAATTAACAATTGACCGACAGCAATTGTCATACATTTTTAAAAAAACTGACATTTTGTCAATTTTTAACATGGTGCGACTGTTCTTCTGAAAGCATCACTGTTATAAAGCACAGCCTTTAAATCAAAATTACACCAGATAAGCCGATGATACCCATTTTTCATTCAGATCAATACGGCTCCAGCCGCCACGCTCTTCATAAACCAGCACTTCAGAATCGGCCGGCAGGGAGCCCAGCTTACCGTATTGCGTTCCGGGGCCACTCCTAACCGATAGCGACGAAGCTGAAACATGCTTTCTATGTGCTATAATAAGGTAACGGGCTGCCACCCATTGACTATTTTCGGCAATCCGGGCCCAGCCGTTTTCGATATGATACACAGAAACCATTGCGCCGGCACTCAGCGTACCTGCAAGCGGGTAAGATGCAGCTGGGCCAGTTCTGATGTTGAGTGTAGCCACCAAAACCACCCCTGTGCTTTGAACGGCTGCCGGGGCTGCCTGCGGCGCCGATACAGAGCCATTTGTATTGATGGCCGCTAAAATCAATGGGATAAAACCCTGCCTTGCCGCATCAACCGAATTACCTCCAAAAAAAGCAGTGCCGGGGCATGACTTCGTACTGCCACTGCCATTGGTGCGGATACCGCTGTTCAGGTCATACCAGTGATGGTAAACAATGTGATCGGTATCGGCCGGCAAAGCAAATTTCTGACAAAGTGCGGCATTCATTTCAACAATGGTTGTGCGGTGGGCTTCGGTCATTTGATCCTTACCTGTATCAAAATTTCCGAAATGCTCTATACAGATACCCTTCGAATTGTGCCCTTTTATCCCAACCGGTACATCGTTCAATGGACGGCATACAGCTACCTTACCATCAGGAAAGGTAGTAAAAGTTTGGGCTATATTGCTCCAGTTATTATTTACCATATGGTATTGTTTCATCGAACGCAGGCGTTCAAAATGATTTGAACCGGTAAAATGACTGTAATCTGGTAAAAAAGTGTGGTGATTCTGAATCAAACCAATGGTCCGGCTAACTGATTGCTGATTGAGCCACTGTTTGAATTCAGGTAATGTCATGAGCTGAAATCCATATTTTGTTTCCATAGCGCTTCTTCGTTTTTAGTATGACCAAAGAATAACAATCACCCTAACAGATGGTTTCAAACTCCCGGGAACTAAATTCAGTTGTTGTTGCACACGATACAGCCGTATCGGCCAATAAATATATTGTGTAAGCTACATTGCTGATGGGGTTTCACTTTAGCTGGAATGCTTAATAATTTTGCACTGCCTGTAGAGGCAAATGCCAGCGCAAGTTTTCCAAAATGCTCAGCTGCATTTTTTAGTAACTCAATGTTGGTCTTGTATGGAAGCATGTTTAGCGTTGCAGTATCAGCCGTGGCGCTGGAAACACGGTAAAGGAAGTTACCTGACTCAAAAGCATCAAAACCAGACAGTAATACGCCGATATCGAAACCATTCAAACCATCACCCAAAACTGAAGCATCCTGTTCAGCAAGTTTTAAAAGGATGTTAATTTCAGATTCAGTACGGGCAATCAGGCTTCCGGCAATGCATAGCGTATCCATCAAAACAGCCATCATGGCATTTGAAAGATGCAGGGGTTCAACAGCCCCCTGGGAGAACTGTATGGTAACCGCCATTAATGATCCCTTATTTATAAAAGGTTAACGCCTGATTCGGGCTCCGGCTTCACGCTCCAGCGCTTCGGCCATCCGCTCCATAAACTTGTCGATTTCCTTGTCGGTAAGTGTTTTATGCTCATCCTGAAGAATAAAACCAAGAGCGTAGGATTTCTTGCCTGCTTCAATTTTATCGCCCTCATACACATCGAAAAGGTTGACACTTTTTAACAACTGTTTGCCGGTTTTGCGGGCAATTGTCTCTAAATCGGCATAGGTTACTTTTTTATCAAGAACCAGCGCAAGGTCGCGTCTTACCTCGGGAAACCGGGATACTTCCCTGTAAGTAACCGTATGGTTACGAATCACAGACAACAGGTTTTCGAAGTGCAAGCCTGCATAGTAAACAACTTGTGAAATACCGAAAGTTTTGATCAGCTTATCGTTAAGCCTTCCGATACAATAAATTACCTTCCCCTGCAAGCTGTAAACCATTCCCGACGACATAAATGAGGGCACATTATCAGAGGCCGAAAGCGATGCCATGGAAAGTCCGGTTTTAATTAATGCACCATTTACAAATGAATGCAATAAATAAAAGTCTGATTTTCGGTCGGGTGCATACCAGCTTTCAGGAGCAGCGTTTCCGGTTAAGAAGAGTGCTCCCATTTTTTGTTGGCGATAGCTTCGTTCAACATTGCCCTTTTCAGCATTGCCGGTGAGTGCATAAACAAAACCGAATTCATACAAACGCAGATTCGTTTGCTTACGGTTAAGGTTATAGGCAACCGATTCGAGCCCGCTGAAAACGAGGGTTTGCCGCATAATATCAAGTTCGCGCGAAAGCGGATTCAGAATTTTCACATTCTTTTCAGGATCAAACCATAACCCTCCTTCGTAATACACCGAACTGCTCAGCGAATTGGTTAGAATTTCGTTAAAACCATTGCTGCTCAGATAATCGGCCATGATATTCTGCAGCTTCTCCCTGTCGGGCCTATGCAGGTGCGAAATACTTGAGTGCAATCCTTCTCCTGCATCAATTTTGTTATAGCCGTAAATACGCAATATCTCTTCGGTGATATCAGCCTTACCGGTAACATCAACCTTAAACGGAGGCACCTCAAGCAGTAAATCGTTACCGCTTATGCTGATTATGCTGATTTCAAGTCCGGTAAGTATTTTTTTAACATCAGCAACCGGTATGGGTTGCCCAGTAAAGTTATTGAGGTAATCCAATGAAAATGAAATGCGCTTTGGCTCAACCGGCACAGGATAAATATCAACAACATCTGATGAAATGTCACCTCCAGCGATTTCTTTAATGAGCATGGCAGCACGCTTGAGGGCTGTTACAGTAATAAGCGGATCTGTACCACGTTCAAATCTGAACGATGCGTCGGTTTTAAGGGTATGCAGCTTAGATGTTTTCCTTACCGAAACCGGATTGAAACAGGCACTCTCAAGAAAAATGCGTGAGGTAGTGTCCTTAACTCCTGACTTGCTTCCTCCAAAAACTCCGGCAATGCACATGGGTTCAGTTTCATTGCAAATCATCAGATCACCGGCGCCAAGCTTACGCTCTGCGGCATCAAGCGTGGTAAACAAGGTTCCTTCAGGAAGTTTTTTAACGATTACCTTATTGCCTGTAATGGCATCAGCGTCGAAAGCATGCAGGGGTTGTCCGTACTCAAAAAGCACATAATTGGTAACATCAACTACAGCATTAATTGGCCTTACACCTATGGCTTTTAACCTGTTGGCCAGCCAGTCGGGCGATGGTCCAACTTTAATACCCGAAATGGTTATTCCTGAGTATCTTGGGCAGGCATCAGCATCCTCAATTTCAACTGAAACCTGCAACGAATGATTATCCGGTACAAATTCACTAACTGAAGGTTTCAACAGATTTACCGGTGCATTGCCTAAGCCTCTGGCATTGATTGCAGCAACAAGGTCGCGGGCTACACCGATGTGCGATGCAGCATCGGCCCGGTTAGGAGTTAATCCGATCTCAAATACCCAGTCGTTGGTGATTCCGAAATAATCGGCTGCCGGTGTTCCGGGTTCCACATGGTCGGGTAAAACCATTATACCTTCATGTGAAGAGCCAAGGCCCAACTCATCTTCGGCACAAATCATTCCTTCCGACAATTCACCCCTGATTTTCGATTTCCTGATTTCAAACGCTTCGTCGCCCTTATACAACAGGGTCCCTATTGTAGCAACTACAACCTTCTGGCCTTCAGCAACGTTTGGAGCGCCACAAACGATGCTCAATAATTCGGGGCCACCGGTATCAACCTTTGTAAGACTCAGCTTATCGGCATTGGGGTGCCTTTCGCAAGAAACCACGCGACCTGTTACAACGCCTTTAAGCCCACCCTTAAGAGACTCAAAGGCTTCAACAGCCTCCACTTCGAGCCCTATGTCGGTAAGTAGTTTTGAAATCTCATCAATGCCGAGGTTTGTTTGGATATAATCCTTCAACCAATTATAGGAAATCTTCATCAGATAAAATTTTGAGTGGCAAATTTACGGATAATTAAGCAATCAGGGAATTGCATTTCAGGGAGAAACCAAAGTGTTGATGAGCTTCAGCTGATTTTACCCCATTGAAATTCGCTTTGCTGCAAAAAAACAGCCATAGGCTGATTGGAAAGCCGGGTAAGGCCGGGATCGTCAGATAGCACCCTATGAGCGTATTCCCTGGCAATGCGTAATATTTTTTCATCCTTAACAAGGCTGGCCATTTTAAGACCAACCAAACCACTTTGCTGTGTTCCCTGTATATCGCCCGGACCTCTTAAATGAAGATCAACCTCAGCAATTTCAAAACCATCGGTAGTTTTTACCATGGTTTCGAGGCGCTTCTTACCATCTGATGTAAGCTTATAACTACTCATAAGGATGCAGTGCGACTGATCACCGCCTCTTCCAACCCGCCCGCGCAGCTGGTGCAGTTGTGAAAGTCCGAAACGTTCGGCATTTTCTATCACCATAACCGTTGCATTCGGAACATCAACACCTACTTCAATTACTGTAGTAGCCATCATAATGTGCGACCGTTTTTCAATAAACCGTTTCATCTCAAACTCTTTATCACTAGCCTTCAACTGACCATGCACAATGCTGATCTGGTATTCGGGCAGCGGGAAATACCGGGAAACAGTGTCGAAGCCATCCATCAGATCCTGAAGCTCCAGTTTATCAGATTCATTGATAATAGGATAAACCACGTAAATCTGACGCCCCAGGGCAATTTGCTCTTTCATAAACCTGAACACCCTTAAACGGTCTTTTTCAAAAAAATGATAGGTTTTAATCGGTTTACGGCCCGGAGGGAGTTCATCAATTACAGAGATATCCAGATCACCGTAAAGTGTCATTGCAAGGGTACGGGGAATCGGGGTTGCAGTCATAACCAGAACATGTGGCGGAATCAGGCTTTTCTCCCACATCCTGGCCCGCTGTGCAACGCCAAAGCGGTGCTGTTCATCAATCACAACAAGGCCAAGCTGATGAAACTGAACCTGATCTTCGATAAGGGCATGCGTTCCAATAAGTATCCGCAGAGTACCGTTTCGCAACTTTTCATGCATCACCGTGCGGACTGCTTTTCGGGTTGAGCCGGTTAGCAGTGCTATTTCTACTGGCATTCCTGAAAGTAAGTGCGATATTGTTTTGAAGTGCTGGGTTGCCAGTATCTCGGTGGGCGCCATAAGGCAAGCCTGACATCCATTGTCAAGTGCAATCAACATCGACATGAGAGCTACCAGTGTTTTACCACTTCCAACATCGCCCTGAAGCAACCTGTTCATTTGTTTGCCGCTACCCAAATCATTACGAATTTCACGAATCACTTTTTTTTGGGCACTGGTTAATTCAAAGGGCAGATGATTATGATAGAAATTATTGAAAAATTCGCCAATAACCCCAAATGTGCGGCTATGCACCTTTTCCATACGAACATATTTAAGGCGAAGCAGTTGGAGCTGAATAAAGAAGAGCTCATCAAATTTTATCCTCTTCTGTGCATGTTCGAGTATAGTCGGATTTGCAGGAAAATGTACATTAAAGAGAGCCTGTGCTCTTGGCATTAGCTGAGTTTCCCTGAGTACATCAAGGCTCAGGGTTTCGGGTATTGCATTTTGCACCTGATTTAACAGCGTACGCATGATGCGGGCAAAATTCTTCGGTGTAAATCCCCTGCTTTTAAGCTTTTCGCTGGTCGAGTAGTAAGGTTGCAAAGGTTCATTCTGAAGATTTACATCCTCATCGGCAGGTTCAATATCGGGATGGGTAAAATTATATTTACCATTGAATACATTGGGCTTCCCAAAAACAATGTACTCCCTGCCGGAACGAAGCTTTTCCTTAACCCATTTTAGTCCCTGAAACCAAACAAGTTCAGTTTCTCCACTGCCATCGCGAAAGGTTGCTGTAAGCCTTGCTGTTCTGCCGGTACCAATCACCTGCATTGCTGCAATTTTACCCTTAAGTTGCACCCAGGTGCTTTCTGATTCAATATCGCTAATACGGTAAAATTTGCTGCGGTCTACATATCGAAAAGGGTAATAAAGCAGTAAATCACCAAAAGTAGCAATCTTGAGTTCCTTGCGTAAAATTTCCGCTCTTACAGGTCCAACGCCTTTCAGGTATTCAACAGGAGTATCGAGAATATGCGGCACCTTATCACTGCAGTATTGGTTCAAAGCAAAGATACAATTTCGGAGCAAGTAGCCGAAAAAAAACGCCCTGCTATCGGGCAGGGCGGCTGAATTCATTCTGTTTGGCAGGAACTAGAATTCCCATAAATTGTGCTCAAAAGTAAACAGATCGTTTTTAATGCGCTCAGCTTCCATCAAGCCATCGATACCAACAGCATAATCGGAAATACGCCTGTCGTAAACGTTGTCTTCCTTATAGATATAGCTAGTAAACATGCGTTTCCAGAAAATATCGTCATACGTTTTACGAGCGGCGCTGTTTTGCCTGTTAAAAACCTCAGCTTTAGCCAGCACAGGGCGGGCTTCAGGGAAATAAACCCAGAAGAGGGGATCGTAAGCACGGAAAAGGCCTTTTTCGTCGTAATTGTCGCGAACGGGGCAAATTCCCATAATACGAACTTCCATAACCGAGCGCTGTTTATCGAAGAACCAGTCTTCTTTAATCCTGAAACGCTTAACGTCGGAAGGATTAAATTTAACAGATATCACGGTATCATACCAGTCGTATGGAGGATATGGACGCTGCATAGGCACAGAGTCAGTGCGCTCGAGGCGGCTCATAATTTCCTGATAGGTAAGCGGCACCAGAAATTCATCGGTAGTCGACGATGCATCGTAGGCGGTAATTGAACCTTCCTTGAGTGCATCCATCAATACCTGCATGAGGCTACGCAAGTCGTTGTGAGGTACTTCAGGATAGTAAAATGCCTGATTCATCTTTTCACGCAGGTCAATTACCCTCCAGATGCGTTTGCTCCAGATAACATCAGCTTCACGAACCCATGGATAGGTGATCGGCTTTTTCTCTATGGTAACTTTTTTGTCGTAAAACCCATCGCGTGGAGGGCTATCAAGCACCTGAGACAATGCTGTTTTCGCAAAACCTGCCATTACAAGCACGATGGCGAGAAAACCAATTACTTTTTTCATCCGTTGTTATTTTTAACTATGGCCAGAAGCCTGTAAGTTTTCAAATTGAGTTGCCGGTTCGCGGCACCCGGAAAATCCGGTACAAGAGTTTATCAGTTAAAACGCAGATTACTTTGCGCTTATTGTACAATAATACTTACTGTTCCCAGTTTGCGGTTACCATCAGGCCCTTTGGCCATAATGTTTTCAAGCCAGATACGCTGTCCCCGCTTGGCATCAGAGATAAACTTCTGCATTTCGGGTGTAAGTACATTTCCGGTACCTGGGCGCTCAAACATATCGCCACCACGAACACCAACAAAGGTAAATGATACGATTTCGAAATTAAGGTCGAAGTCAAAATCATCAGGCATTTTGGGAATAATGGCGCGTGAGGCAAGCAGCATATTCTTTTGTACAGGTCCGCCATCGGTATTGGCGATGTATGCTTTCGGATCGGGAACCCTTTTTACACGGAACTCTGCATTACCCATGGTTCTGAGTGCTTTACCATCGTTGTGCTTAACAGTAACTACTGCATTTTTACCCAGCGGAACACGTACTATCCAGCTTTTTCTGTCAGACGCGCGCTTAATGGTTCCGGTGTTGATTTCTGCAGAGATCTGAGATTCAGGAATACCTGAGGCAGCGATTGATACAGGGTTGTCAACGTTGGCATAAAATACATTCATCTTGGTAGGAGCCACAGTAAGCGAAGGGGTCATCACAAAATATTCTTCTTTAAAAGGATACTCTTTAAGTTCGCCTTCGGGGCCTTTAACGCGGATGGTTCCACTGTATGACTGCAGTCCGGTTGAACCGGCATTCACCGAGTAGGTAGCAATACCGTTTTCTGCAGGAATGGTCCGGCCATTGATGGTAACATCAGGATTTTGCTTTGAATCGAGGGCAGCTACCAGAATTTCAGCTTCGTACTTATCGCCCTGGAAAACCAGACGCGAATTAGGAATTACGCGGGCTGCCACCTGATCAAATTTATAATCTGATGCAGAAATGGCGCTAAACAGTTGTCCGACTACATCACCCTCAACTGAGCGCACATCAGCAATCAGTTTATTAAGGAATGTAACGTTGGCAGCCAGAATGGTATGGTAAAAGTTGTGCATTTCCCAGTTCTGCTTTGAACCGCTTGCATCGCGGAAAGGGCCTTTTGTATCCAGCCCAAGTTTAATGGCACTTGCCTGGTTTGGATCGAGTAAGGTTACAATGTTCTTTTTATAATCCTCAATCTTATCTTTAAGCTGACGCGACATTCCCTTGGATCCATCCTGCGAATTACCAATAAAATAATTGGTAGTTACATCGTACTTATCTTTAGAAGCGATATCGCTGAGTGGGGTGGTTTTTGCCTGTTCAAGGCTTATTCCTTCGGAACGTGATATTGCCTCATACTTAGCCTGATCGATAAAAGCGATAAGCTCTTCCGACATTTGGCGGGCTTTCTTTGCTTTTTCCCAGTAAGGGCCCACTTTTTTGCTATTCAATAGGTTCTGCTGCTCAAATCGCGCGTAGGTCTCTTCGTTTTTTGTTTTGAGATTTTCATTTGTGCCTTCGATACTTTTGTTTACAACAACGAATGCATTGATAATCTCTACCGAAACGTTAAGAGCAAGGAGCGCGGTCAACACCAGGTACATCATCGCGATCATTTTTTGTCGCGGTGTCTCCTTGTATCCAGCCATAGTTTGTTTTTATAGTAATGTTAGAAAATCCGTTAAAAAACCAGCCTTACTTTATATTTACGTTCATGGCTGCAAGCATGTTGCCGTAAACCTGATTAAGGGCGGTAACCTTTTTGGTAAGGGTATCGAGTTCCTGCCTGTAACGGTTCATTTCCTGGCTAGAGTCGGTGAGGTTTGTAAGATACTGGTTCAGCGTGGTATGCAGCTTATTGGTATCTTCAACCTGAGTGTTGGAGCTCTTAAGTTGCAGTTCATAAACAGCATTAAGAGCGGCAAGGTTGCTTGAAATTTTCTGGAGTTGTTCTCCGTAAGCCTTGTTATCGAGGCCTGAAAAGTCGAATTTCTCGATTGATTTGGCCAATGCCTGTGCCGATTGCTGATAAGTACCTGTAAGCTGGGCTGTTGATTCAGCAGCTTTGGCAACGTTGAGCGACAATTCGTTTACCGATTTTGAAGCATTGGTAAGATTCTTTGTATAGTCGTTGGTAGCCACTGCTGCGCTTGACATGTCAGCCATTTTAGAAGCGTTTTCGCTGAGCGTGCGTAAACCATTTCCAAGGCTTTGTATAAGTTCGGGGCCAATTTTAGCTTTCTCAAGCATCCCATCGAGTTCCTGGGTTGGAGTTTTGCCTTTAGGTTTGGTTTCACCACCACCATGGTACATTCCGGCAAGTTCAGGATAAACCAGACTCCAGTCAGGTTCAACGTGGGGCGGTTCAAAAGCAGAGAAGAAAAAGATAATTGCTTCAGTTCCAAGTCCAACTATAAGCATTTCGTTGGCAAAGTGGTAGTGGTTGATTTTGAAAAGTGCACCAAGAATAACAACGGCAGCTCCCCATCCATAGAGTTTTGCCATGAAGTTTCTGAACCCTCTTCCTCTGACTAAATTATTCAATCCCATGATTGTTGTGTGTTAGTGGTTGTTTTTGTTATCTATTGAATTATCTAATTCGCATCCGGACTCAATGCCGCAAATGCGTGTTAGTTATAGATTTTCGATGCACGTGCAGGATTATCATCTTTCTGACGACCCATATAATTCTGCACACACCGGAAACCAATGTAGCATTTTGAAGTATCCTGAAATTCGTAGGTACGGGCATTAACCTGAAGATAATACGAAATATCCTTCCATGATCCACCCCTAACAACTTTGCGTTTGAGTGCAGGCGGGTCGCTGTCTTTTGCATTATAGCTATATGCCGGATTCATATCCCAGGTAAAATTGTAGGACGATTCATCGTAAGCGTCGTTTGTCCATTCGGCAACATTACCAGCCATATCGTACAAACCAAAGTCGTTGGCCGGATAGTGAGCAACAATTACCGGAGTAAGACCGCCATCATCAACATAGTTGCCACGCAGCGGTTTAAAGTTAGCCAGGAAACAGCCCTTTTCGTTACGTGTATAAGGGCCACCCCAGGGGTACGGACTGAATGAGTTGCCACCACGTGCAGCCCACTCCCATTCGGCTTCTGTCGGAAGCCTGAACTCGTTTACAACAGCGTTTCCGCGGCCGTTCAGATAGGCTCTGAGTAACTCAGTACGCCAGATGGCAAAGGCTTTAGCCTGTTTCCAGTTTACACCTACAACAGGATAATTATCGTAGGCCGGATGCCAGAAATAACGCTCGGTCATTGGATCATTGTATGCGTATGCATAATCATGAATCCAGGCGAGTGTATCGGGATATACATTAATAATTTCTTTGCGAACATACAAAGAACGGTCTTTCAAACCCTGCGGACGGTTGGCCAGACCTGCATTTACAGGATCACCGGCTGAATAGTCTTTACCAGCAGCAGCTTTATAATCTACCCAATAGTATTCGTAAAATAGTTTGCGGGTATCAATTTCCTTGCGGCGGAAATAACGTTCATGCTCCGGCAGAAACATATCAGAAAGCGCATCGCGTTCTTCTTCACCGTTCCATTTGATGTCGGTTTTCCAGTTGAGGAAAGGAGGATCGAAAGTTTCACCTGTTTTTTTGTTTTCCTCAATCAGATAGAGTTCAGGTTTAACTTCGCCCAGTTTACGACGGGCAATAGAGTCGCGCACCCAGAAAACAAACTGGCGGTATTCGTTGTTGGTGATTTCGGTTTCGTCCATGTAAAATGCACTTACCGATACGGTTCGCGGATCGTTGATGTGTGCATACGGCACATCCTGATCGCCAACGCCTATTGTAAAGCTTCCCATAGGAATGTAAGCCATTCCGAATGGATCGGGCTGATAGAATTTCTCACGCTTTGTTACACCTACAAGTTCTCCGTTTCCTGAGTTTCCACAGCTACTCAGTATTAGGGCAGCAATAATGTAGTTGAAGAGTCTTTTCATGTGTTTGTCCCTGATTTTAATGCAAATAACGACCGGTCATACGATTTAGTATGAACCTCCTCCCGATTTTTTTTGAACCGACAAAAATAATAATATAATCTTTCCAACCAAATTTCTTTTACAAGAAGCGTGTATTACGATAACTCTTACGGGCTTTTTCAAGCTCAAGTTTAAAGCAATAACGCAGCATTACCTCATGGCTTCCTGCCCCGCCAATCCTCGAAAGAGGGATATCGTAAGCATAGCCGAAGCTGATATCTTTCACATTCATTCCGACCATAAGAGCAGTTGTTTCCTGAAAACGGTAGGAGAAACCACCCCAAAACCTACGGTTATATTCAACAGTTGCATTCAAATCAACCTGAAAAGTAGAACCGTCGAATTTTGTAAATATACTTGGGATAAGCACGTAGGCCGGATTTCGTATCCACGAAATCTCGTACCCGGCTGTAGCATAGTAATGTCGTCTGAGTTTAAAATCGGTGCCCCCATCGCCCGAGCCCAATGATCGTGTTCCTTCGAGCAATTGTGAGGCTGAAAATCCGACAAATAACCCGTCGGGTTCAAGATAAAATGCACCAATGCCCATATCTGTAAACATAGTGCTGGCGTTGCCTCCATTCAATAGCGGATCGCCGCTATCTACCGGCTTAAGCTTTCCAAAATCGAGTGATTTGTTTAAAAAAGCAACATTTAAACCCAAACCAAGCTGGCCGTTGAGAAATGGCCTTTTGTAGCTATATCCCAGTTTTACATATACATCCTTAAAATACCCGATTTTATCCTGCATTATAGTGGCCGAAACCCCACCATGAAGCAGCTTTACCGGCGAATCGCCAGAAATGATAAAAGTTTGCGGAGAAACTTTATTACCATCAGCATCTTCGATGCCCATCCATTGCTCACGTATAAATCCGGTAACACAAATGGCATCGCGCAAACCGGCATAACCCGGGTTCACTGCCATTGAGTTAAATCGGTTCATGGTAATCTGAGGCTCCTGCTGTCCTGCTGAATTAAAGGGCAGAAACAAACCAAAACCTAGCAAAAGCCATGCAGCAAATGCACAAATGCGATGTATAAATCGGGTATTGCAGTGTGTCATTACAAAAATTGACAAATCAATACATAAGTACCGGAAACACGATCGTGTGCTTCCGGAAACATTGAGGATACGACAGTACTAACCGGATTTCTCCTGTTTTATTTTATCAAACTGAACATTTATCCTTTTCAGTCACAAAAGTAATATTTTAGTGGATGTAAATCATGAACTATTTAAAAAAGTTAACGAACCCGGCCATTTCTAACCTATAACAGTCTTTTTGCCTGCCGAATTATCTACTATAGCAATAGTAATGCAGGTTGAAATAAAGAAATGTGAGGCGTTGGTTATTGGTTTTGAACTAAAAAGCAGGTAGCTTTGCATCGCTTTTAGCCAGAAAATTTAAATAACTCATTAACAACATACTAACATGGCATTTTTGCAAAATGACAGGCTCTTTTCAGTCAGCTGGTTTAAATCCTACATTCTGATTGTGGTTGGTTCATTTATTCTGGCAGCGGGATTTGTGTTTTTTATCAATCCTTACAACATTGTACCGGGTGGTGTGTATGGAATCGGAATTGTGGTTCATCATCTGACAGCGGGTTTAATCGGTTTCTGGCCAACTGGTATTCCGGTCGGATTGTTTGGCCTGGTGCTCAATATTCCGCTTACCATTATCGGGGTTAAAGTACTGGGCCCGCGCTTTGGCGTAAAAACGGTGGTAGGATTTGTAATTACATCGGTATTTATGGATTTGCTTACCGGTATTGTTGGCGAAAACGATCCACTGGGATTAGCCAACGACGTGCTGATGGCCTGTGTATTTGGCGGTGTGCTTATAGGCTTCGGGCTTGGGTTGATATTTAAATCCAAAGCCACATCAGGCGGCTCTGATATCGTGGCCATGATTATCGCTAAATATACCCACCTTCCGTTGGGGCAACTGATGATTTATGTTGATTCAGCCATTGTTTTGTTTGGCCTAATTGTATTTCGCGACTGGCATATCCCCTTGTATTCCTGGATTGTGATTTTTGTAACCGGTAAAGTTATTGATATCACCATGCAAGGCGTTAGCTACGATAAGACAATGTTTATTGTATCAACCCAGTTTGAACTAATCCGCGATAAAATTATTAACGACCTGAACCGCGGAGGCACTTATATTCCTGGAAAAGGGATGTTTAACAATGCTGAAAAAACTATCATCTTTACAGTACTTAACCGGCGTGAACTAGCCATACTTGAGGAATACATTCATCAGGTTGACCCTAAAGCTTTCGTTACTGTAATGGATGCCAATGAGATTCTCGGCGAAGGATTCAAATCGCTGCGTGATAAGATTTCGGAATAAATCAGATTCAAACACCTGATTCAGTATGGCATTTCTTCAAACAGAAAAGCTTTTCTCAAGAAAATGGTTTATATCCTACAGCTATATTGTTGCCGGCACTTTTCTGGTGTCGCTGGGATATGTTTATTTTATAACGCCTTACAGGATTGTACCCGGCGGCATATATGGCATCTCCATCGTATTGCATTACCTGTTTAATCTACCGGTTGGAGGCATCGCACTGCTGTTTAACATTCCACTTACAATTATCGGAACCCGGGTGCTTGGTCCGCGTTTCGGCACCAAAACCGTTCTGGGATTTGTGCTGACATCAGTTTTTGTGGATGTGCTCTCGTATTACAGCGGGTTCAAGCCATTGGTCGATAGCGATCCCCTGCTTTCGTCGATTATTGGCGGTGCACTGGTAGGTGCCGGTGTAGGGCTGATTTTTAAGTCAAAGGCAACATCAGGTGGCTCAGACGTGATAGCCATGATTATTTCGCGTTATACCCGGCTTCCCCTCGGTCAGCTTATGATGGCTGTTGATTCGGTAATTGTGCTTTTAGGGTTTCTCGCTTTTCGCGATTGGCGGATTCCATTGTACTCGTGGATTACAATTTTTGTGATGGGCAAAGTTATTGATGCGGTGCTATCAGGTGTTTCATACGAGAAAACCATTTTTATCATTTCAGATCAATATGAGGCGATAAGGGATAAGATTATCCACGACCTCAACCGTGGCGGAACATTCCTGCATGGCGAGGGCATGTACAACGGCAGCAGCAAGAAAATCATATTCACAGTGGTAAACCGGCGCGAACTGGCCATGCTCGAAGAATTTATCAATAAAACCGATCCTAAAGCATTTCTATCGGTGATGGATGCCAATGAAATTCTGGGTCAGGGATTTAAGTCGCTAAAGGATAAACTGGAAGATTAGGGTTGTTCACTACTGCTAGGTGATGGGGTGCCTGAAAAACATCAAGTGCAAGGCAAAGCGCCCACAGCACACGGCAAAGAGCGCAAGGACTAACTTTTCTGAAACCTGTTGTTTTTCTTATCTGAACAACTTCACTATATCGTTTCCGTTGGCAAAAATAAGCAGTCCGAACAGCAGAATCATCCCGACAATCTGGGCATACTCCAGAAACTTATCAGAAGGCTTGCGTCCGGTAATTATTTCATACAGCAGAAACATAACATGTCCGCCATCAAGTGCCGGAATAGGCAGAACATTCAAAATGGCCAGCATGATCGAAAGGAAAGCGGTTAATCCCCAAAAAGCAGCCCAATCCCATTGTGACGGGAATATATTGCCAATGGTAATAAATCCACCTACTGATTCATACGCTTTAACTTCGGGCGAAAAAAGCAGCTTGAGTTGTTTCAGATAATTGCCTACCCCCTTCCAGGTTTTGGCAAATCCTGCCGGGATAGCTGCAAAAAAAGAATACTCCTTTTCGCTGAATATGAACATATCTGACGGGTTGGTATATGCACCGATAAGGCCGGTTTCAGGAACATCCACTTTCAATTTGAGTGTATCGCTCCCCCTGAGTACACTCAGTTGTATCTGCGACGATTTGTAATTGGGCAGCAAAGCTTTAAATTCGTCGAAATACGAAACCGTTGAATCATTAATTCCAATAATCCGATCGCCTATCAGTACACCCGCAGCCTCAGCCGGAGAGCCTTTTGAAAATCCTTCCACCACAAAAGGCATACGGGCATTGATAAATTCAGGTGACTGATGTTTAAGCAAACGGGCAATAAAACCCTCGGGAATGTCAACCTGAGTCGGTTCACCATGGCGAATTACCTGTATGGTTTTGGCATTATCAAGTATGATACGACCCGGAATTTTAAAAAAGTCCTCAACGGGTTCATTGTCAACCGAAACAATTTTATCGCCGTTGCGCAATCCCATCTGGTAAGCTACCGAATCGACCACAATACCATATTTTACTTCGGATGTCGGCAGATATTGCTCGCCCCACGCCCAGAGCATTCCGATGTAAATGGCAATTGCCAGCAAAATATTTACTGTAACACCTCCAAGCATTATAATCAGCCGCTGCCACCCCGGTTTACTCCTGAATTCCCATGGTTGAGCCGGCTGCGCAAGTTGCTCTTTATCCATAGATTCATCGATCATCCCAGAGATTTTTACATAACCACCCAAAGGAAGCCACCCTACCCCGTACTCGGTTTCGCCTTTTTTAAACTTAAACAGGCTGAACCAGGGATTAAAAAAGAGGTAGAACTTTTCAACACGGGTTTTAAAGAGTTTGGCAGTTATAAAATGGCCAAATTCATGAAAAATTACTAGTATTGAAAGACTTAGGAGTAATTGGGCTGCTTTAATCAGAATTTCCATCGTAAGGGTAAGGTTTCAAATTGAAGTTACTAAACAAAGTTAACGCATGATGGTTCAGGCCGGAGCCTGACCGGTATATAAAGCTGCCAGAAGCCGAACTGTGCGGTCGGTTTCAGCCAGAGCTTCGAAATCGGGTTTTTTAACAAATGTCGTTTTGGCCATGCACTGTTCAACCACATCGGCTATTTGCAAAAATCCGATTTTATCCTTTAAAAATGCAGCCACTGCAATTTCATTGGCTGCATTGAGCGCACAAGGCATATTTCCACCTTCGGCAAGCGCCTGATAGGCAAGCGAAAGGCAACGAAAATTGCCGGTATCTGGCCGACCGAAGGTTAGTGAAGGAAAATCGGCAAAATTAAAGCGTGGTGAAACCGACGGAAGTCTTTGAGGATAAGAAAGCGCGTATTGAATAGGCAGTTTCATATCAGCCAGTCCCATCTGAGCTTTAATGGAACCGTCGCAAAACTGAACCATGCTGTGGATAACTGATTGCGGATGCACCAAAACATCTATTTTTTGCGAGCTCAAACCGAAGAGCCAGTGGGCTTCGATTACCTCAAGGCCTTTATTCATGAGCGTGGCCGAATCGATGGTTATTTTGCATCCCATATTCCAGTTGGGATGTTTAAGTGCCTCGGTTTTAGTAGCAATTTCAAGAAAATTCCGATCTTTTCCCAAAAAAGGCCCACCCGAAGCGGTAAGATAAATTTTCTCAACCGGATTATGGTATTCGCCGGCAAGGCACTGGAATATGGCTGAATGCTCCGAATCGACCGGATAGAGATTTACCCCCTTTTCACGCGCCCGGGCGGTAACGAGTTCGCCGGCTACCACAAAGGTTTCCTTATTGGCAATGGCAAGCTGATGGCCTGCTTCTATGGCACACATGGTAGGTTTGAGGCCTGCATATCCAACCAGGGCCATTAAAACAATATCTATGGTATCCATGGCTAAAATCTGGCATAGCGACGATTCGCCTGAATAAACCTTGATACCCAGCGGCTGAAGGGCCGATGCTACTTTATCGTAAAGGTGCCCGGCTCCGATAACCACTGCATTGGGCTTAAATTCAGCAGCCTGTTCAATCAGCAGCGTAGCATTGGTATTGGCTGAAAGCACCTCAACACAAAAATGCTCAGGTAGTTGCCGTATTACCTCCAATGCCTGAGTGCCAATTGATCCGGTTGAGCCCAGCACTGCTATATTTCGGATTGAGTTGGACTCCTGTTTCATCAGAAAACTATATAATCGGCCGGATTCACTGCCTTGCCATTGATCCAGAGTTCAAAATGTACGTGAGGGCCGGAGGTAAATTCGCCCGATTCGCCAACAATGGCTATAGATTCGCCGGCTCTCACAAATGCGCCCTGCTTGCGTAATAGCACCGAATTGTGCTTGTAAATGGTAATAATGTTGCCCGGATGTTGTATTGCAATTACATAGCCAGTTTCGGCTGTCCATTCCGAAAAAATCACCGTGCCATCGTAGGCGGCTTTAACAGCTTCGTTTTTTTCGGACGCAATATCAATGCCGAAGTGCTGCTGGGTAGGGTTAAAATTATTGGTAACTATGCCGCGCAAAGGCGTAAAAAACCGCAAATGTGTTAAGGTAATATTTTTGGCTGCTGCTTGTTTGTCGCTTACTCTTAGGTTAAACTGATTTTGCTTATCGAACTCGGAACGCAGCACAGAATCGGCACTGCTTCGCGCGTTGGTAATGGCAACATACTTCTTTCCGGTGGCTGAATCGGGCATTGAAACCGATTGCGTTGAAGTTGGCAGATCCTCGCCGGCAATAACATGTTTCAGATTCTGAATAAAAAGGTCTTTGCTGTGCAGGGCCTCCTCAATTGAATCAGCCCTGAACTGAAGCTCATATAAATCGCGCTGAACATTGCCTGCCATATATCCGGGAATATATTCGCGCAAAGTTGTAAAGGCAATAATATAGGTTGTGAAAAAAATAAGCACAATAGCCAGCATCCCGGTTATCACAAACACATTGAGGCGCGATAGCCTGAACGACAACTTTTCTTCAAAGGTATCCTCGTTCAGTATGATTAACCGGTACTTATCCCTGAGCCGGTAATACCACTTTACCTTTTTTACTTCAGTAGAAGAATCGGCTTCAGCCTTTTTTTTGGCCATCTCAGGATTTAAAAAGAGTTACTGCCGGCAAATATCGGAAAAATATGCAGTATTGACTGTCCACATTGCTGAATATCGATATTTACCGTTTGAATAAAGTTAAAAAAAGGTTCCCGCATTAAAAGGTGGCAGATAGGTACAGGTCAGAAACAAGTTAAAAGTTAACTATCATTTACTAACATAGATTAGTTTCTTTTAATAGTTCAAGGCCATTTCAAAAAAATAAAATATTTTTGCAAATAATCAGTTATTTAGTAAAACTGTTAACCTGCATTCCCTTTGACTCCAAAAATTATCGGCTCTCGAAGTTCAATTTCGCTACTCGTAGTTGCATTGCTGTTGCTTGGTGGTTGTTCGACCAAGAAAAACACCTTTTCGCGACGTGTTTACCACAACCTTACCGCACATTACAATGCCTACTGGAATGGCAACGAAAGCCTGAAAGAGGGCGTTGCCGAGCTCGCTAAGAGCGCCAAGGATAACTACACGGTTGTGTTGCAGGTATATAATTATGGCGCCGCCAATAAGGTGCAGTCCATCAATCCGAACATGGACCGGGCAATCGAAAAAGCCTCGAAGGTTATACAGCGGCATTCGATGTATTTCGACAAGAAAGAGCATGTTAAATGGGTTATTTATAGTTACCTGCTTATTGGGAAAGCCAATTTTTACAAGCAGGATTATAATGCTGCCCGCCGCGCTTTTGACTTTGTGAGCCGGCAATACAGCGCCGATCCTATCCGTTACGAAGCCCTTTTGTGGATGGGCAAGAGCTATCAGCAGCTAAAACAGTACGATAAAGCTATTTCGATGTATGAATTGATAGCTTCCGAAAAAAAGGAGCTTGAACTACCATGGCAGGTGCGTAAGAATTTACCGCTTGCCTATGCTGATCTGTATCTTGTTCAGGGCAAATACAAACAAGCCAAAGAGTATTTGCTAAAGGCTATCCCGCTGAATAACAAAGGGAAATTGCGCACAAGGCTTTATTACATTCTGGCTCAGATTAACCAGGTTGAAAATAATGACGGTCAGGCCGCTGAATATTACACCCGGGTTATGAAAGGGAATGCCTCGTTTGAAATGGCATTCAATGCACGCATCAATCTGGCGCGGGTTTACAATGCCAACAGCTCCAATAAAACAGTGATTGTTAAGGAGCTGAACAAAATGCTTAAGGATGCCAAGAATAAAGATTTTCAGGATCAGATTTATTATGCACTGGCCGATATCGCCTTTAAGGACAAAAACGATACACTTGGCGTTCGTTACCTGAGAAAATCTGTAGCTTCAAGCGTTTCAAACGATTATCAGAAATCCATTTCAGCACTCAGGCTTGCTAATATTTATTTCAAACGACCTGATTACGGGCAGGCGCAGGCTTATTACGACAGCACCCTGATGTTTTTGCCGAAGGATTTTCCGGATTATGAACAGATTTCAACCAAAACCGATATACTCACCCGCCTGGTAGGATTTCTGCAAACGGTGCATGTTGAAGATAGCTTACAGACACTTGCTGCCATGCCCGAAGCCGAACGGAATAAAATTATTGATAAGTTAATTGCTGAGGTTATCCGCAAGGAAGAAGAAGCCAAAAAACTTGCCGAAGAGCAGCGCCTTGCCGATATGGCAGGCGTTGGATTGCAGGGTCGCCAGATTGTAGACCAGGACAAAGGCATGTCGGTGGTTGGCGGTGGCGGCTGGTATTTTTACAACCCTTCGGCTATAAGTATGGGATTTTCTGAATTTGTGCGCAAATGGGGACGTCGTAAACTTGAAGATAACTGGAGGCTCAGCAATAAGCGCGAATTAATGCAGGAAGCAGAGGTTATAAACCTCAACGGTGAGCAGGCTGCCGATTCGGTGAAAGACCAGTCAAAAGACGGAAAAGCCAAAGGCAGCGACCCGAAAAACCGGGATACCTATCTCAAAAACCTGCCTTTTACACCCGAACAGGTTGAAGCCAGTAACGATAAAATTGCTGACGGGCTTTTCAATGCCGGCATGATTTTTTTGGAAGAGCTCAACGATAAGCCTAAAGCTGTTGAAACCTTTACATCGCTCATAAACAGGTTCCCTTCAGATACCAATGTGCTCCAGGCTTCATACCATTTGTACAGAGCCTACCGCGATGAAGGCGACTCCGTAAATATGAATGCCTATAAGGCCAAAATTATCAATGGTTATCCTGATAGTGATTACGCCCGAATTCTGAAAGACCCGAATTACAACGTTGAACTTGAAGCCGCCAGAAACAGGGTCATCTCTTTGTATGAAGAGACTTATCTGGCATTCGAACGCGGGCAATACCGCACAGCCATCATCTACAGCAACGATGCCATGGCCAAATACCCCAACGATAAGCTGATGCCCCGATTTGCCTACCTTAACGCTGTGGCCCGCGGTAAAACCGAAAGTGCCGACACTATGAAAGTGCTTCTGGCTGCTTTGATTGCCCATTATCCCGGGAGCGTTGTTGAACCCTATGCCCGCCGCCTGCTCGGACAAGACAAGGAACTTAAAAACAACGGAGAAAAAGAGCTTACTGCCAACGAAAAAGAACAGCCTGCCGAGAAACCGCTTGATGCCAGCATGTATAAATACAATGCCAAAGCCACCCATTTTTATGCTTTGATTGTGGATGGTACCCAGGTAAATGTTTACGGCACCAAAGTTAGGGTAACCGATTTTAATACAAAATATTTCAGTACCGAAAACCTTCAGGTAAACAGCGTGCTGCTCGACAATAACAGGCAAATGATCACAGTAAGCAGTTTTACTGAAATTGACAAAGCACTCAGGTATTTCGAAGGCATTCGCAACGATAATTATGTTTTCTCAGGTATGAAAGAAGATAGCTATCAGCAGTTTATCATCTCTTCAGAAAACTATCCGGTTTACTTTAAAGAGAAAAACACCGAAGCTTACCTAAAGTTTTTCAACGACAATTATCTGAAGAAGTAATTTGTTCACCAACTACCACCGATATGGCAAAAAACACAATACCCGAACCTCCTTCATCAGCGAACCTGATTCAGTCTGGAACGCTCATTACCGGCGATATTCAATCAAATGGCAATATCAGGATTGATGGAACGCTGAATGGTACCATTACTGCAGGCGGTAAAGTAATACTGGGTACAACCGGGTCAGTTGACGGAGAGATTAAATGCATTAATGCTGATATTGAAGGCAAGGTAAATGGTATAATCAAAGTAAAGGAGTTACTCTCTTTTAAATCAACTGCCATAGTTACCGGCGATATTTTTACTGGCAAACTTGCCATTGAACCGGGTGCCCGGTTTACGGGTACCTGCAAAATGGATACCTTGAACCAGGAGGCAGTAACTGCCCATGAAGAAGCAACCGCCTGACCCCAAAAAAACAAATCCGCTTGCAGCCTATGCCCGGTATTCGGCATTTGTGATGCAAATGGGCATTATAATAGTTGCAGGTGCATTTGCCGGCCACTTTACCGATACCTTTCTTAAAATTTCAATTCCTGTTTTTTCGTTGCTTTTTTCAATTGCAGCTATCGCTTTAGCCATTTGGCTATTGATTAAAGAAACAGGCAAAAACCAAAAATCATGAACCCTGAACTGCGATTGTTTACCCGGCAACTGCTTGCTTTGGCCACCATCACAGGCCTATTAATCATTGGCCTTGCAATGCTTATTCCACCA
>Ga0172371_10000198_pt1 | contig 87827 bp, 80 predicted proteins | sample Lak12m_FD_114543 | JGI IMG/M metagenome (GOLD analysis project Ga0172371, IMG submission 114543) | Freshwater microbial communities from Kabuno Bay, South-Kivu, Congo - kab_022012_12m | ecosystem: Environmental > Aquatic > Freshwater > Lake | place: Democratic Republic of the Congo: South-Kivu...
ACCATTGGTCGGCCCGGGGGCGGGCCTCCTACAATAATCGCTGTGGGAGGGGCGCCCTCGCCCCGACATGCGCCATGACCAACCATTGGTCGGCCCGGGGGCGGGCCTCCTACAATGATCGCTGTGGGAGGGGCGCCCTCGCCCCGACATGCGCCATGAGCGACCATTGGTCGGCCCGGGGGCGGGCCTCCTACAACACCGTACAATCCGATCACGAGTATCGAAAACATGGCTAAAACCGCACTTATCACGGGCATCACCGGGCAGGATGGTTCCTACCTGGCCGAATTTCTGCTTGGCAAGGGCTATGTGGTCCACGGCATCAAGCGCCGCACCTCCCTGATCAATACCGACCGCATCGACCATTTGTACCAGGAACCGCACGAGCCCGACCGTCGCTTCTTCCTGCACCACGGCGATCTCACCGATTCCTCCAATCTGGTGCGCATCATTCAGCAGATCCAACCCGATGAAATCTACAATCTCGCCGCGCAGAGCCACGTCGCCGTGTCGTTCGAGGAACCGGAGTACACGGCGAATTCCGACGCGCTCGGCACCCTGCGCCTGCTCGAGGCCATCCGCATCCTCGGCCTGGAAAAGAAATGCCGCTTCTACCAGGCCTCCACCTCCGAGCTCTACGGCCTGGTGCAGGAGACGCCGCAGAAGGAGACCACGCCTTTCTATCCGCGCAGCCCCTACGGCGTGGCCAAGCTCTACGCCTACTGGATCACCGTCAACTACCGCGAGGCTTACGCCCTCTACGCCTGCAACGGCATCCTGTTCAACCACGAATCGCCGGCGCGCGGAGAAACTTTCGTCACGCGCAAGATCACCCGCGCGCTCGCGCGCATCAAGCTCGGCCTGCAGGATTGCCTCTACCTCGGCAATTTCAACGCCCTGCGCGACTGGGGGCATGCGCGCGATTTCGTCGAAGCGATGTGGCTGATGCTGCAGCAGCCGCAGCCCGAAGATTTCGTCATCGCCACCGGCGAGCAGCACAGCGTGCGCGAATTCGTGGCCGCCGCCGCGGTCGAGCTGGGGCTGCAACTCAGCTGGAAAGGAAAAGGCAGGGACGAAAAGGGCTATGACCACAACGGCCGCTGCATCGTCGCCGTGGATCCGCGCTATTTCCGCCCGACCGAGGTGGATTCCTTGCTCGGCGACCCGGCTAAGGCGAAGGCAAAATTGGGGTGGACGCCCAAAGTCAAGTTCGGCGAACTGGTGGCGGAGATGGTGCGCGAGGACCTGCGCTTGGCCGAACGCGACGAGCTGGTCAAGCGCCACGGCCACAAGACCTTCGACCGCCACGAGTAATGGACCAGCAGGCGAGAATCTACGTCGCCGGCCATCGCGGCCTGGCCGGTTCGGCGATCGTCAGGCAGCTCCGGCTGAAAGGCTACGGCAACCTGCTGTTGCGCACGCACGCCGAGCTGGAACTCAGCGATCAGGCCGCGGTGCGCGATTTCTTCGCCCGCGAACGGCCCGAATATGCGCTTATCGCCGCCGCCAAGGTCGGTGGCATCGTCGCCAACAGCAGCTATCCGGCCGAATTCGTCCACAGCAATCTTGCGGTGCAGACCAATGTGCTGCACGAATCCTGGCGGGCGGGCGTAAAGCGGCTGCTGTTCCTCGGGTCTTCCTGCATCTATCCGCGCGACTGCCCGCAGCCGATCAAGGAGGAATACCTGCTCACTGGGCCGCTGGAGCCGACCAACCGCCCCTATGCCATTGCCAAGATCGCCGGCATCGAAATGTGCTGGGCTTACAACCGGCAATACGGAACCCGCTTTCTTGCGGCCATGCCGACCAACCTCTACGGGCCCGGGGACAGTTACGATTTGAACAACTCCCACGTGCTGCCCGCGCTGATCCGGAAAATGCACGAGGCGATGAAGGCGGGCGTCGACGAAGTGGTCATCTGGGGCACTGGTTCGCCCATGCGCGAGTTCCTGTACAGCGAGGATATGGCCGAAGCCTGCGTCTATCTGCTCGAACTTCCGCAGGAAAAATTCGGGGGACTCATCGGCGACAGCCATCCGCCGCTGGTGAACATCGGTTATGGCGAGGATCTGACCATAGCGGAACTCGCGCGGACGGTGGCGCGCGCGGTCGGTTTTCGCGGCAGACTGCGCTTTGACACGTCCAAGCCCGACGGCGCGCCGCGCAAATTTCTCGACTCGGGCAAAATCAATGCCCTGGGATGGCGGGCGCACACGCGCTTCGAAGTAGGCATCGCGGCGGCCTATAGGGACTTCCTGAGCCGTTACCCCGACTGAGCCTGGTCGGCGCGAGCGGGCTCTGCGACCTCCGCGAGGCAAATCATGCGCCGGGGGCGCTTTCCTGCAATTCCGCGCGCCGCTGCCGCTCCGACAGTTGCTGATGCGTGGCGATGTAAATGCCGCTCGCCATGATCACGGCGATGCCGATCAGGGACCAGTGATCGGGAAAGTCGCCGAACACGACATAGCCCGAAACGAGGACCCAGACCAGCTGGGTGTAGCTGAACGGCGCCAGGGTCGAGACGGATGCCTGGTCGTAGGCGCGGATCAGGATCAAATGGCTCAATCCTCCGATGAAGCCCATGGCCGACAACAGCAGCGCGTGCGCAATCGTTGTCGGCGTGGTCCACTGGAACGGCAGCACCACCGCCAGCGTCACCGTGCCGATCAGTCCCGAGTAAAAGAGCGAAGTGTAGGGACTGTCCACGCCGGCGAGCTTGCGCGTCAGGATCTGGTAGCTGGCAAAGCAGGCCGCAGTCGCGAGCGGCAGCGCGGCGACCCAGGTGAATATGTCGCTTCCCGGGCGGATGATGATGAGCACGCCGACGAAGCCCGCCACCACCGCCACCCATCGCGCCGGTTCGACCTTCTCTTTCAGCAGGAACACGCCCAGCAGGGTGACCAGCATGGGCGCGACGAATGAGATCGAAGAGGCCTCCGCCATCGGCATGAACTTCAGCGCGCTGAAGAACAGCATGCTCGACGCCGCGAGCACGATGCCGCGCGCGAGCTGCAGTCCGAGGCGCCTGGTGCGCGCGAGGCCGAGTTTCATGCGCGGGCCCAGGATCATGACCACGAACAGCAGATGGAAGGCGTAGCGCGCCCAGACGATGCCGGGCACGGGATAGAAGCGCGAAAGGTACTTCGCGATCGAATCCATGACGGTGAACATGGCCACCGCCGTCATGATCATCAGGATGCCGCGCAGAGAATGCGGCTGCGCGGGCGCGGCCCTGCTCATGGCCGCAGCAGGGGTAGGAAATTGTTTTTCTTCACAGCGGGCGCATTATAGCCGCCTTGCGGGAGGTCCGCCCCCGGGCCGACCGGTGATTGGTCTAGGCACTGGTCGCGGCGAGGGCGCCGCTCCTACAACTTGTCGGGGCGAGGGCGCCGCTCCTACAACTGGTCGCGGCGAGGGCGCCGCTCCTACAACTTGTCGGGGCGGGGGCGCCCCTCCTACAACTGGTCGGGGCGGGGGCGCCCCTCCTACAACTGGTCGGGGCGAGGGCGCCCCTCCTACAACGGCGAGGGCGCCGCTCCTACAGCGGCGGGGGCGCCGCTCCAACAAAACCTCAGCATCTTTTCAACGACAGTGCGCCGCGCCCGGCGAAACGCGCGTCGGCGCCGAGCAGGGCTTCGATGCGCAGCGCCTCGTTCCATTTCGCCATGCGCTCGCCGCGGGCGAACGAGCCGACCTTGAGCTGGCCGGCGTCCCAGCCGGTCGCCAGGTGCACGATGCTCACGTCCTCGGTTTCGCCCGAGCGCGCCGACACGATGCAGCCCCAGCCGGCGGCCTTGGCCGCATCCAGCGCCGCGCGCGTCTCGGTGACCGTGCCGCACTGGTTGGGCTTGAGCAGCACCGCGTTGCAGGCCCGGTCGGCGATCGCGGCTTGCACGCGGGCCGCGCTGGTGGTCAGATAATCGTCGCCGATGATCTGCACGCGATCGCCGGCGGCCGCGGTGAAGCGCATCATGCCGATGCGGTCGTCTTCGGCGAGCGGATCCTCGACCGAGACGATGGGATAGCGTGCGAGCCAGCCGAGCACCAGTTCGCACATGCCGTCGCTGTCCAGGCTCCGGCCTTCGAGTCCGAGGCGGTAGCGGCCGCCGGCGCCGAATTCCGCGGCGGCGATATCGAGCGAGATCGCGATGTCGTCGCCGGGCACGAACCCGGCGCGCGCGATGGCGCGCACCAGGGTCTCGATCGCCTCCTCGTTGCTGGTGAACTCCGGCCACCAGCCGCCTTCGTCGGCGACGCCGCGTTGCTTGCCGGCCTCGCGCATGAGCTCGCCGGCGGCGCGATACACCCGCGCGGTCATCTCCAGCGCCTCGTCGAAGCTTTTGGCCGCGAGCGCCATCACCATCAGGTCCTGGATGTCGATGCGCCGGCCGGCGTGGGCGCCGCCGCCGAAAATCTGGATTTCCGGCAGCGGCAGGCAAATCGGTTTTCCTCCGGCAAGGTAACGAAACAAGGGCAGGCCTTGCGCCGCGGCTGCCGCGTGCAGTGCAGCAAGGGATACCGCGACCGTGGCATTGGCGCCCAGGCGCGACTTGTCCGGAGTGCCGTCGAGCGCGATCAGCCTGGCGTCGACTTCTTCCTGCGCGCCTGCGTCCATGCCGCGCAGCGCATCGGCGATGGCGCCGTTCACGTTGGCGACCGCGGTGTTGACCCCGAGGCCATCGGCGTCGCGCAAATCGACCGCCTCGCGCGAGCCGCGCGAGGCGCCGGCGGGCGCAATCGCCCGGCCGATCGCGCCGCAGGCCAGATGGATTTCCGCTTCGACCGTGGCCCGGCCGCGGGAATCCCATACGCGGCGGCCCAGCGTCTTGACTACAGTGGCATCAAGCATTCATTTTCCTGTCAGTTCTGCGTTCCATGCGGTACGCAAATTTGCGAGCTTTTCGGTCGGTTCGAGAAGAAATCTGCGCGCGACGCGCCGCACCCTATCCTTACCGTTTTCGCCGGTGAGGTATTCCGCCGGGGATTTTCCGTCCGCGCGTCCGAGGAACAGGCCGGGCAGCAAGTGCGCCGCGCGCGTCTCGATTGCGGCGCGCGGCTCCCAGGTGACGCGCGCAAGGTAGGCCGAGGCGAGCGCATCGTAGCAGGCGAGATACCGCCCGCGCCATTGCGGCCGCCACAGGCATTTCAGCAGCATATGGTTCAGGCAGAAGGCGAGGTCGAAAGCGGGGTCGCCGTACCAGGCGCATTCGGCGTCGAGCAGGATGGGGCCGCGCGCCGCCACCAGGATATTCTTCGGACTGAGGTCGCCGTGAACCAGCGCGAGCTTCGTGTGGGCAGTCGTTTGGGCGAGTTCGCTCAGCCGGTCGGCGCAATCCGGATGGCGTAGGGCGGTGGCGAGCAAATACGGCTCCAGCCGGATCGGGTGAAAAATGTGGTCGTTGGCAAAACGCGCGGCGAGCTCGGGACGGTGTGCCGTCCCCGCATGAATCGCGGCAATGGAGCAGGCCACCGCCGCGGCGGTTTCGGTACGGATGTTGCCGTCGCGCAGCTCGCTTTTCCATACCGGGTGCAGCGCGGGGACGAGGTATTCCATTGCAAACGCGCCCGATCGAGCATCCTCGCCGAGAACGCGCGGCACGGCCTGCGGCGCCAGCGCGTCGGCAACGCGCAGCCATTCGACTTCGGCATGGTTGCGCTCCACCGGGGCGCGCCAGTCGGCGGCGACCTTGAGCTTGGCCAGCGCGCGCTTGAAACACAGGGACAGGCATGGGGTGCGCCCGGGCAAGTCGATGCGCAGGATGTCGGAGGACACGCCGCCGGGCAGGGTTTCGGCGCGGAATGCCTCGCCCGGGCGCAGCAGTTCCATGCGCTCCAGCGCCAATCTCACGTCTTGCCTGGTGTCTTGCATGATCGGTTCTTCTGCGAAGTCTATCAGAGCACTTGGCCGCGGGGCGGGTTCACTGGATAATCCCCGGCATGAGCGGAAAGCGAGGGAATACTACGCAGGCGGTCGCACAGCCCGAGCCGGTGCTCGGTCTCGGCGACGCGATCGCCCTGATCGTCGGCATCGTCGTCGGCGCCGGCATCTTCAAATCGCCTTCGCTGGTGGCCGCCAACGCGGGCGGCGCCTGGACCATGCTCGCCGCCTGGCTGCTGGGCGGGGCCGTCTCGCTGGTCGGTGCGCTGTGTTATGCCGAACTCGCCACCGCCTGCCCGCACGCCGGCGGCGATTACCATTTCCTCAGCCGCGCCTATGGCGGGAAACTGGGGTTTCTTTTCGCCTGGGCGCGTCTGGCGGTGATCACCACCGGCTCGATCGCCTTGCTCGCATTCGTGTTCGGCGACTATTGTTCGCGGCTGTATTCGCTCGGCGAGCATTCCTCCGCGCTATACGCCGCCTCGATCGTGATCGTGCTCACCGCGGTCAACATCGCCGGAGTGAGGAGCGGCGCGGTGACGCAGAACTGGCTGACTGTGGTGGAGGTGCTGGGATTGCTCGCCGTCGCCGTTGCCGGGCTCGTGCTCGCGCCGGCCGTCACGGCCGATGCACCAGGCGGCGCCGAACCGGGACAGCCAGCCTTCGGCCTGTGCATGGTATTCGTGCTGCTGACCTACGGCGGCTGGAACGAGGCCGCCTATATCTCGGCCGAACTGAAGAACGGGCGGCGCAACATGCTGCGCGCGCTCATGTGGAGCATGTTCATCCTCACCGCGCTCTACATGCTGGTGAACCTCGCCTATTTGCGCGGACTGGGCCTGGCCGGCATGGCGCGCTCCCAGGTGGTCGCAGCGGATCTGCTGCAGCAGGTCTGGGGCAGCGCCGGTGCGCGCCTGATCAGCGCCATGATCGCGGTATCGGCACTGACCTCGATCAACGCCACCGTCATCGTCGGCGCGCGCAGCAACTATGCCCTGGGCCGCGACTGGCCCGCGCTCGGCTTTCTCGGCCACTGGAACAGGCGCACCGGCTCGCCCACGCAGGCGCTGCTGCTGCAGGGGGCGGTGGCGCTGGCGCTGATCGCATTCGGCGCGTTCATGCGCCAGGGTTTCGAGACCATGGTGGACTACACTGCGCCGGTGTTCTGGCTGTTCTTCCTGCTCACCGGGTTCTCGCTGTTCGTATTGCGCTGGCGCGAGCCGGAACTGGCGCGGCCGTTCAGGGTGCCGCTGTATCCGCTCCTGCCGCTGGCTTTCTGCGCCAGCAGCGCCTGGTTGCTGTATTCCAGCCTGGCGTATACCCGTCTGGGCGCGCTGGTAGGGGTGGGGGTGCTCGCCGCCGGCGTGCCGCTGCTCGCGCTCGCGGCGCGCTGGCGTCGGCAAGGGTGAGCTAGTTTCGGGGTGTCGATGAATTGTCGAAACGAAACGTAATCGCCGACCGCCGGTTCGCGTCTCGAAGCCAAAGCGAGATATGTGGCTCAACGCGGCCATTTCCTGGGGAGGCAAGGAGAGTTTGCGATGAGGCATCGTGTACAGATCGAAGGGTTCGGGGGACACACGGCGGCGAGAACGTATCGCAGCGGATACGGAAGCAGAAAACCGGGATTATGGTAATATGGGCGCGTGAAAACCACGCTTGATCTGCCGGATGAGCTGATGCGCCGCGTAAAGCTGCGTGCGGTCCATCACAACCAGAAGCTGAAGGACGCAATGGCGCAGCTTTTGGAAGCCGGCATAGCGAGCCTGCCGGCGCAGGAACTACCGGCGCCGCCGCCGAAACCCGTGCGATTGAAGAATCAGGCCCGACTCACGATCGAGGATATCGAGGCGGCCATCGCTGCGGGTCGCGAATAGCGCTTCGTCCGCGATGGTCGTCGTCGATACGAATGTTCTCGCGTATCTCCTGATCGACGGGGACCGGACCGGAGAGGTCAGAAAGCTGTTCGCGAAGGACTCCGATTGGCGCAGCGAAGCGTTCCTCCTGGTTGAATTCAGCAACATTCTCGCGACCTATGGCCGTCTGCGTGCGCTCACGAGCGCTCAGGCGGAGGCGCTGCTGGCCGAGGCAATCCGGCGCATGCCGGCACTGCTGAACGTTGCACATCTGAGTGCCTTGCGCTGCGCGCGGCAGTTCGAGGTGTCCGCCTACGACGGGCGCTTTCTCGCCGCGGCGGAAACGCTGGGCACCAAGCTTGTCACCGAAGACGCAAAATTGCGCGCCGCCGCGCCGGGCTTGACCCGATCCATCGCGCAAGCGTTGGCCGCGTAGTAAGGATCGAAAGACCTCGATTAAGCCTGACGGCTTGACGCTGCGTGCCGCGATCGATCAGACCCGTTGCAGCCCTTCTCACTGCCCCAGTGAGCGCACCAGCATTCCTCTGGGGCAGCCAAAAATAAGGCTCGCAAGCGATCGGGCGCTCGCTCGGCGGACTGAGCACCAAAGTCCACACCGCAGTGGATGCTTTGGGCAACCCAATGCGACCGATACTGAGCGCGGTGTTCTGCGCCAGCAGCGCCTGGCTGCTGTATTCCAGCCTGGTCTACACCCGCGTGGGCGCGGCCTTGTGCGCGACGGGTTTGTCGGCCGGCTTGGACTCGGTCACCGCGGCTGCGGCGACGATCGCGGCCGGTTGCGCCGCGGCTGCGGACTTCAAGGACTCTTCTGCGGGCTTCACTGCCTGCGTCGATGCGGACTGGCTGTGGCGGGTGGGGATCAGCCCGGTGATGGCGCCGATGCCGGCCAGGCTGAACAGCGTGACCGACACTGCCGCGATCGCGGTCAGCGGATGCATGCTTCTGCTCGTGGTGTTTTCCATGGTCCTCTCCGTTTTTTTCGGATGCGCATTGCCGATAACGCATCATCGGAGCCCATGTTGGCAGCGAACGAGCCGAACAATTGTGAGCAATTGTGACTATTTGTAAGCGGCCCCCCCTCTGCAGCGGCTACTCCGGCCGCATATGCGGGAACAGGATCACGTCGCGGATGCTGGCGCTGTTGGTGAACAGCATCACCAGGCGGTCAATGCCGATGCCCTCGCCGGCCGTGGGCGGGAGGCCGTATTCGAGCGCGCGGATGTAATCGGCGTCGTAATACATGGCCTCTTCGTCGCCTGCTTCCTTCTGCCTGGCCTGTTCGGCGAAGCGCGCCGCCTGGTCCTCCGGGTCGTTCAGCTCGGAAAAGCCGTTGGCCATCTCGCGCCCGGTGATGTACAGCTCGAAGCGGTCGGTGACGTCCGGATTACGGTCGTTGCGGCGCGCGAGCGGGGACACCTCCGCCGGATAGTCGATGATGAAAGTCGGCTGGATCAGCTTGGTCTCGGTGATTTCGTCGAACAGCATGAGCTGCAGGGAGCCCAGTCCGTGCTCGCGCGATACGTCGACGCCCAGTTTCTTCAGCGCCCGCGTCAGGTAATCGCGGTCGGCCAGTTCGGCTGCGCTGATCTGCGGATGGTATTTGCAGATCGCCTGCACCACGGTAAGGCGCTCGAACGGTTTGCCCAGGTCTATGCTGTGCTCGCCGTAGGCGAGGGCGGTGCTGCCCAGCACTTCCTGCGCCACCGTCCGCAGCAGTTCTTCGGTGTAGTCCATGAGGTAGCGGTAGTCGCGATAGGCCTCGTAGAATTCGATCATGGTGAATTCGGGGTTGTGCCGTGTTGAAATGCCCTCGTTCCTGAAATTGCGGTTGATCTCGAAGACTTTCTCGTAGCCGCCGACCACCAGGCGCTTCAGATACAGCTCGGGCGCGATGCGCAGGAACAGCTGCATGTCGAGCGCGTTGTGGTGTGTCTCGAACGGCTTGGCCGCGGCGCCGCCGGGGATCGGGTGCATCATCGGCGTTTCGACTTCGAGGTAGCCACGCGCCACCATGAAGGCGCGGATCGCCTGGATCATGCGGCTGCGCACGCTGAACACCCTGCGCGCCTCCGGGTTGGTGATCAGGTCGACGTAGCGCTGGCGGTAGCGCTGCTCCTGGTCGGTGAGGCCGTGAAACTTCTCCGGCAAGGGCCGCAGCGACTTGGCAAGCAGGCGCAGTCCGGACACGCGCAGCGACAGCTCGCCGGTCTTGGTCCTGAACAAGGTCCCTTCCGCGCCGACGATGTCGCCCAGGTCCCAGTGCTTGAACGCTTCGTGTATCGCCTGGCCGGCGATGTCGTTGGTGATGTACATCTGGATGCGGCCGCTCAGGTCCTGAAGGCTGGCGAAGCTGGCTTTTCCCATTACGCGCTTGAGCAGCATGCGCCCGGCGACGGCCGCTTTCACCGGCGCGCTTTCGAGTTCTTCGTTGGTTTTCGCGCCGTGCGCCGCGTGCAGGTCGGCGGCCAGGTCCGTGCGCTCGAAGTCGTTCGGGAACGCATTGCCCAGCTCGCGCAGCGCGGCCAGTTTCGCGCGGCGCTCGGCGATGATCTGGTTCTCGTCGAGGATGGGTGCTTGCTTTTCGTCGGCCATGTTATTTCTCGAATGGTTGGTTTTAATCCGCGTCCCCGCGGGGACTTGTGTTGTGTTGCCTGTGCGCGCCTAAACGCCCTGCTTCAGGCTCGCCTCGATGAACACGTCGAGATCGCCGTCCAGCACTGACTGGGTATTGCCGATCTCCACCCCGGTGCGCAAATCCTTGATGCGCGACTGGTCGAGCACGTAGGAGCGGATCTGGTGGCCCCAGCCGATGTCGGTTTTCGAGTCCTCGAGCTTCTGCTGCTCGTCCTGGCGCTTGCGCAGCTCGCGCTCGTACAGGCGCGATTTGAGCATGGCCATGGCTTCGGCGCGGTTGCGGTGCTGCGAGCGGTCGTTCTGGCACTGCACCACGATATTGGTCGGCAGATGGGTGATGCGCACCGCCGAGTCGGTTTTGTTGATGTGCTGGCCGCCCGCGCCCGACGCGCGGTAGGTATCGATGCGCAGGTCCGCGGGGTTGATTTCGACCTCGATGCTGTCGTCCACTTCGGGGTAGGCGAAGACGCTGGCGAACGAGGTGTGGCGCCGGTTGCCGGAATCGAACGGCGACTTGCGCACCAGGCGGTGGATGCCGGTTTCGGTGCGCAGGCGCCCGTAGGCGTATTCGCCCGAAACCTTGATGGTCGCGCTCTTGAGGCCCGCAACCTCGCCCTCGGATTCTTCCAGGATTTCGACTGCGAAGCCGCTGCGCTCGCAGTACTTGAGGTACATGCGCTCCAGCATCGCGGCCCAGTCCTGCGCCTCGGTGCCGCCCGAACCGGATTGGATGTCCACGAAGCAGTTGTTCGGATCGAGCGCATTGGAGAACATGCGGCGGAATTCCATGCCCGCCACCAGCTTCTGCGCCGCGGCGATGTCGCCGGCCACGCTGGCGAGGGTGGCGTCATCGTCTTCGGCGCGCGCCATCTCGAACAGCTCGTCTGCATCGCGCAGCTGGCTGTCGAGCATGACGAGGTTGCCGACGACGCCTTCCAGGGTTTTCTTTTCGCGACCGAGTTCCTGCGCGCGCTTGGCATCGCTCCAGACGTTCGGCTCTTCGAGCTGCCTGCCGACTTCGATCAGCCGCGCCTGCTTGGCGTCGAAGTCAAAGATACCTCCGCATTTCCCCGGCGCGTGCGCCAAGGTCGGCGAGGGCGTTGGCGAGGGCATTGACTTTTTCGGCTTCCATGATTGGCTTTTCGGTCGGAATCGCGCAATTATACTCCCGCCCACGCGCTTCCCACGGGATCCGCCACCGTTCTCCCGGGGCGGCACAAATGGAATGGACTTATGTTCACGCGCCGCAAGATCCTGAAACTGATTGCCGGAGCGCCTGCCATGGCATTGATTCCACCTGCGTTTGCGGCCGTGGAGCCGCTCCGTCGTCCGATTCCGAAGACGGGCGAATTGCTGCACGCCGTCGGCCTCGGCACCTGGCAGACCTTCGACGTTGGCGGCGACACCGCGGGGCGCGCGGCGGCGGGCGAAGTGCTTGCCCGCTTCGTCAAGTCAGGCGGGCGGATGGTGGACAGCTCGCCCATGTACGCGAGCTCGGAGTCGGTGGTCGGCGACCTGTTCCGCCGGGTGAAAGGCAGGGAATTGCCCGGGTGGGCGGAGGAATTCGACTGCAACAGCTGGGCCAGGTTCTTTCTCAAATACATCCTTGGCCATCCGGCGGTGACCTGCGCCATCCCCGCCACGCGCAACCCGGATTACCTGGTGGACAATATGGGTGCGGCGCTGGGGCGGCTGCCCGATGCGGCCATGCGCCGGCGCATGGTGCAGCACGTGCGCAGTCTATAACCCCCCACGGCCTGGTTGGTGCTAAGTGTAAGCGCCGGTTTCGACAAGGCCGGTGTTCATACGGCGCTTTCCCACGCTTCGACGATGAGTTGCACGCTCTGCACGCCGTTGTATTCGTTCACCGCCAGGCGGTAGGCGGCGCGGATTGCCGCCCCGGCCGGGGCGAGCGCATTGAAGCGGATCGCATCAAACGACTTGCCGTCCTTCTGCAGGCGCAGTTTCAGGTGCTTGTCCGCGACCACGCGCTGGCTGGCGACGACGAAGCGGTCGCAGAACAGCGGCTGCGGGAATCCCTGGCCCCAGACTTCGCGCTCCAGCATGCGTATGGTGTCCAGATTCATGTAGGCCGATTCCAGCGGCCCGTCGGTCTCGATGCGGCGCGCGAGGTCGGACGCGGCGGCGAGCCCGCGCACCGTGCTCTCGAACAGCTCGCTGAACTGCGCCAGGCCTTCGCTGCGCAGGGTGAGGCCGGCGGCGGCGGCGTGACCGCCGAAACGCAGGATCAGGCCCGGTGCGCGCTTGGCGACGAGATCGAGCGCATCGCGCAAATGCAGGCCGGCGATCGAGCGCCCGGATCCTTTCAGTTCGCCCGCATTGCCTGCGGCAAACGCAATGACCGGCCGGTGCAGCCGGTCCTTGAGGCGCGCTGCGAGTATGCCCACCACGCCCTGATGCCAGGACGGATCGTAAAGCGAAAAAGTGTAGGCTGCGCCCGCGTCCGCGCCCAGATCCGAAACCAGGCCCTCCAGCATCGCCAGCGCTTGATCCTGCATGGCGGTCTCGATTTCGCGCCGCTCGCGGTTCAGCCGGTCCAGGTCCTGCGCGATATTGAGCGCGCGCGCCGTGTCGTCCGTGATCAGGCACTCGATTCCCAGGGCCATGTCGGCCAGGCGGCCGGCCGCATTGAGCCTCGGCCCGGCGGCGAAACCCAGGTCGAAGCAGGCGGCGCGGCGCGCCTCCCGTCCGGCCACGCGCAGCAGCGCGGCGATGCCCGCCTGCACCCTGCCTTCGCGGATGCGCTTCAGCCCTTGCGCCACCAGGATGCGGTTGTTGCGGTCCAGCCTCACCACGTCGGCCACCGTGCCCAGTGCGACCAGGTCCAGCAGCGTCGCCAGATTGAATTCCGGGCGGCTGTTGAAGTGTCCGCGCCGGCGCAGCTCGGCCCGGAGTGCGAGCATGACGTAGAACATCACGCCCACGCCGGCGATGGCCTTGCTCGGGAAATCGCAGCCGGGCTGGTTGGGGTTGACGATGCAGTTCGCCTGCGGCAGCACCTCGCCGGGCAGGTGGTGGTCGGTGATCAGCGTGGCGATGCCCAGCGCATTCGCCCGCGCCACGCCTTCGTTGCTGGCGATGCCGTTGTCCACGGTGATCAGGAGGGCGGGACGCCGCTTCCCGCGCGCGGCGAGCTCGACGATTTCCGGCGTGAGCCCGTAGCCATACTCGAAACGGTTGGGCACGAGGTAGGCGACGTCCGCGCCGAAAGCAGTGAGGGCGCGCACGCCGACAGCGCAGGCGGTGGCGCCGTCGCAGTCGTAGTCGGCGACGATCAGCAGGCGCTGCTTCGCTTCGATGGCATCGGCAAGCAGGGCCGCGGCCCCGGCGGCATGCCGCAGCCGCTCCGGCGGGATCAGGCCGGAGAATTCGCTCTGCACCTCGCTCTTGTCCTGCACGCCGCGCGCGGCATACAACTGCGCCAGTACCGGATGCAGGCCCTGCTGCGCCAGCATGTCGCGCGCGCGCCGGGGGATGGGACGCTCGACGATGCTGCTCATGCGGGCGCGAAATCCGCGAGCGGCCGGACCCGCCGCCAGAAGCGGCGCAGGTCGCCGCGCGTGACCTCGGCCGAAAGCACGCCCTCCGTCCCCAATGCATGCAGGCTTACCATGCCGACGCGCTGCTGTTCGAGCGCTTGCAGCAGCGGGGCGAACCAGTCGCGCTCGAGCCGCGCAAGGCCATCGCGCCAGCCATGGGCGTCGCCATGCTGCGCGGCGGCGCGCAGCGAGTCGAGCACCACCAGGCAAACGCCCGTGCCCGCGCTTGCGCGGAACAGGCCCGCTGCACCCTCGGGCAGGTCGCGCGCGGTAATGGCCGCCGCCTGCGCCAGTCCCGCGGCGAACGGATTCCCGGACCAGACCGCATCGAACGGCGCCGACACGGCGTCCGAGATGCTGCCCCCGCCCCAGAGCCAGACGCTGTTGATCGGCGGTTTCCCTTCGCTTTCGCGCGCCGCGTTGATTGCGTGGTCGTGCAGCAGCATCTGCACTTCGTTCAGGCGCGCACGCCAGGCCGGGGCGTCGGCGCCGCGCGGCAGAAGCGCATCGATGCTCCTTCCCGCCGCTTCGGGCAGCGCCGTCGTCTGCAGCGCCGTCGCCGCTTCCACGCGCAGATACCAGCGCTCCGGCCGCAACGGACGAAAAGTCAGGCCGTCAGCGGAAAAATGCGCATTGAGGCTGTCGGCCAGACTCCCGGCCTCCTGCTGCGACAGGGAAAACCCGCCGCTGTCGGCGAGTATCAGCCGGTTGCCCTCGAGCCTGAGGTGCACCGGGTCGGCGCGCAGCCAATGGTGGGCACCCGGTTCGCCGCCGTCGGCGAGCAGGCAATAGGGCGCCACCGGCCAGTCCTCGCGCCGTCTGGCGCCGAATTGCGTGCCGAGCCAGGCTTCCAGCGAGGCGGCTACGGCCTGCTGCCGCCGCCCCTTGGTGAGCAGTTGCGCGAGCGCGGGTGTGTCGAGTTCGCGATAGATCTCGCGGAAATCGCGCTCGGGCCAGAAGAGATCGGAAACCAGCAGATGGCAATGCATGGCAAAGTTTATCACTGCCGCACACGGATAAGCCCGGCGAGAGTATGTCAAAATACGGCACGGCCGTCGCTGGCGGCAGGCCGTGCCTGACGACAATGACCAAACTCCCCTACGAACTGTTCATCGGTCTGCGCTACACCCGCGCGCGTAACCGAGCAAGCGGCCGCAACCTTTTCATTTCCTTCATTTCGCTCACCTCGATGCTGGGCATCGCGCTCGGCGTGGCGGCGCTGATCACGGTGCTGTCGGTGATGAACGGCTTCCAGAACGAACTGCGCACGCGCATCCTGGGAGTGGCCTCGCATGTGCAGATCAGCGGGCCGGGCGACGTTCTCGCCGACTGGCAGGCGGTGGCCGGGATTGCCGTGTCCACGCCGCGGGTGCTGGCCGCGGCGCCCTACGTCAATGTGCAGGGCATGCTCACGTTCGACGGCGCGGTGCGCGGGGCGGTGATTCGCGGTGTCCTGCCCGAGCGCGAGGACCGGGTGGCGGAAATCGGCCGGCACATGAAATCCGGCGCGCTGTCCGCGCTCCAGCCGGGTGAATTCGGCATCGTGCTTGGCAGCGAACTCGCGCGCGCGCTTGCGGTCATCGCCGGCGACAAGCTGACGCTGATCGCGCCGCAGGGGCAGGTGACGCCGGCCGGCATCGTGCCGCGCCTGAAGCAGTTTCGCGTGGTCGGAATTTTCGAAATGGGCATGTTCGAATACGATTCCGGGCTGGCACTGATCCACCTCGAGGATGCGCAGAAGCTATACCGCATGGAAAACCAGGTTTCGGGCGTGCGCCTGAAGCTGGACGACATGTTCGAGTCGCGCCAGGTGGCAATGACGCTGCTGAACAAGCTGGGTGCCAATGCGTACATCAGCGACTGGACGCGCAGCCACGCCAACTTCTTCCGCGCGGTGCAGATGGAGAAGACGGTGATGTTCATCATCCTGCTGCTGATCGTCGCGGTGGCCGCGTTCAACATCGTGTCCACCCTGGTGATGGCGGTCACCGACAAGCAGCCCGACATCGCCATCCTGCGCACTTTGGGCGCCGCGCCCTCGGGCATCATGGCGGTGTTCGTGGTGCAGGGCGCGCTGATCGGTGTCATCGGCACGCTGATCGGCGTCGGCGGCGGGGTGCTGCTCGCCCTCAACATCGACGTGGTGGTGCCGTTCATAGAAAGCCTGTTCAACGTGCATTTCCTGGCCAAGGAGGTGTATTACATCAGCGAACTGCCGTCCGATCTGCAGTTGAGCGACGTGGTCGCGATTGCGGTGGTGTCTTTCGTGCTGAGCCTGCTCGCCACGCTGTATCCCAGCTGGCGCGCATCGCGCGTCAATCCGGCCGAGGCCTTGCGCTATGAGTGAACTCGTTCTCGGCTGCGTCAAACTCGCCAAGACCTACCAGCAAGGCGCGGTGGAGGTAAGGGTATTGGCCGGCGTGGATCTCAATGTGCGCGCCGGGGAACTGGTTTCCATCGTGGGCGCTTCGGGTTCGGGCAAGAGCACTTTGCTGCACCTGCTGGGCGGCCTGGACGGCGCGACTGCGGGGGAGGTGAGCATCCTCGGCCGGCCGATGCAAAGCCTGACCGAGGCTGCGCGCGGGCGTCTCCGCAACGAATCGCTCGGCTTCGTCTACCAGTTCCACCATCTGCTGATGGAATTCACCGCCCTGGAGAACGTGGCCATGCCGCTGCTGATACGGCGCATGCCCGCGGCCGAGGCGCAGCGCCGCGCTGCGGCCATCCTCGCGGAAGTGGGGCTCGCGCACCGCCTCACGCACACGCCGGCCGAGCTCTCCGGCGGCGAGCGCCAGCGCGCGGCGCTGGCGCGGGCGCTGGTGACCCAGCCCGCGTGCGTGCTTGCCGACGAGCCCACCGGCAACCTCGATCGGCATACCGCGGCGCAGGTGTTCGAGATGATGCTGGAACTCAACCGCAGCCGCGGCACCAGCTTCGTCATCGTCACCCACGATCCGGGCATCGCCGCGCGCACCCAGCGCGTGTTGCGGCTGCAGGATGGGGTGCTGAATCCGGACTGAAGACCTTGCGCAGGATGGCCGTTGCGATAGATTGCCGATGAGGTATCGATAAGCTGCGTATTTTTCTAGCATCCCTATACGGCTTTCGGGCATAATTGGCGCCGTGTGCCAAGTCCTCATAGAGACAACCCGCGAACCTGACTGCCGCCGCCAAGCGGTCGCTCACACAAGATATCCTGTCCATTACCACCTAATGCATAGCCACGGCCACGAGCATGTCCGTTTCACCTGAATTGGTTCGGCTTCAGCCAAGTATCAGAGTCACGTTTTCGCAGGCGATTGGAATCCTTGGTCCTTATTTCTGGCATCTGATCAAGGAACAAGTCCTGATAGTCGTCCCGGTGTGCCTTTACTTGGCTTTTGTTCAATTCACCATACTGCAGTACGGGTTGACCAGGATCGGCGCCATTGCTGGCGGAATTTCCGTCGTGATATTCGGGCTGACGTTCTTTCTCGAGGGAATTCGAATCGGACTCGTTCCAGTGGGCGAGACGATTGGCGACACATTGCCGCGATCCTGTTCCCTTGCGACCGTACTGGTTTTTGCCTTCGTCCTGGGCAATCTCGCGGCGTTCGGAGAGCCGGTCATCGGAAGTCTTCAAATGGCCGGCGCGGGCATCGATCCGAAGAAAGCGCCCCTGCTTTATATGCTGCTTGTTCAACAGCCCCTGATGCTGACTTTGACCATTTCCATTGCGGTCGGGGTAGCAGTCGTAATCGGAACAGCCCGTTTCATTTTTGGTTGGAGCCTGAAGCCGATCGTGTTGCCCCTGGTCGGGTTAGCCGTGCTGCTGACGCTTTACTCGGCACGCGATGAGAAGCTCGCTGCGACGATCGGATTGGCATGGGACACAGGCGCAGTGATTGTCGGTCCGGTTCTGTGTCCGCTGGTCTTGGCCTTGGGGCTGGGCGTGAGCCGGGCGACGGGCAAGGCCGATTCAGGCATGGGGGGATTCGGATCGGTTGGTCTTATTTCCATCTTGCCGGTGGCTGCCGTAGTTCTGCTCACTCTATTTCTGAATTTTATGTCGCCCGGGGCGACCGTTGCATCTGGTCCATCCGCCCTCCACACAATGCGCCCATCTCTTAGCGACGTGGCGCTCGACTCTTTCCTGCTGGGAATTCGCGCCATCGCTCCGATATTCGTTTTTCTCTGGTGTTTCATGAGATATTTCCTAAAGGAAGAGGGCATTCCAGCCTCGCAATTCGTGCTTGGCGCGGTGCTCGCTGTCCTGGGCCTGTTTCTGTTCAATTTTGGCCTTTCGATCGGTCTGGGCGAGCTTGGAACCCAGGTGGGGGACAGGCTTCCGACATCTTTCCATCCTTCAGGCAGCGCCCTTTATCCCGCCGAAATCGGAAAGGCGCTGGTAGCGATATTCGGAATTATTTTGGGGTACGGGGCCACGCTGGCCGAGCCGGCGTTCAACGTTCTCGGCCAACAGGTGGAAGACGTCACGCGGGGGGCGTTCAAGAAATGGCTATTCTGCCAAGCCGTGGCCATCGGTGTGGGCGTGGGCGCGGGCTTCGGCATGATGTCCCTCGTGTACCAGGTTGATTTGCTGGTGCTGCTCCTACCGCCCTATGTGCTGCTGTTTATCCTCACCATTGTCAATTCAGAGAAATACGTCAATATTGCCTGGGATGGCGGCGCAGTCACTACCGGCCCGGTGACGGTACCGCTCAAACTGGCGATCGGCATTTCCCTTAGCCACGCTACCGGATTCGCCGAAGGCTTCGGCATCCTGGCGCTGGCGTCCGCTTACCCCGTAATTAATATTCTGCTTTTGGGTTGGTACGTCACTAGCAAGGAAGCTCAAGATCAGCCGGAGGTCGCGTGAAGCATAGCTATCAGGAAGGGCTGCGTCTGATTACGTGCGTCGTTCAAAGAGGCAAGGCCGACAAAGTGGTCAAGGCCGCGCTCGACGCCGGGGCGGCGGGGGCGACTGTATTCTTCGGCCGCGGGATGGGGCTGAGAGAACGCTTGGGATTGCTGGGCCTGGCGATCGTGCCGGAGAAGGAAGTGATCATGATCGTCGCTCGAAAGGATGAAACCCAGCGTATATTCGAGGTCGTAGTCGAAGCGGCGAAGCTGGATATTCCAGGGATGGGTATCGCGTACACGATGCCGATTCACCAGGTAGCCGGACTTTTCCCTGTGGACGAGGAAGCGGAATCAGGTTCGAAGCGCGGGTAAGCGAGGCGATGCGCCTCGATGAACTGCGGCATCACCGCCCCAGGGCCGATGCTGGCCACGACCAGCAACAACGCGATACCAGTCTGCACGCCAGCAATCTTCAATGGCGGGTGCCGGTAGCCGTAGCGCATGCCGTTCGCCATGCGGAAGATGGCGCCGGCAGACGCGCTGCGTGATCGTGTCAGCGGGTATGCCTGCCGCGCGCCTGCCGGCGCCTGCGCCAGGCGCGCAACACATAGGCGCGCCAGCCGACTTGGACACTGGTGTAGCCGAGGGCGGCCAGCGCGAGCGCCAAGGCGAGCAGGCCGACGGCGAGCGGCGTGCCCATGGACAGGGTCCAGTTCAGAAACGCCTCGAGCGACGCCCCCAGGCGCGACCACTCCATTTCGGGCGGCGGGCTGAGCGGCGCGCCGCCGCCGATGATAAACCGGCCGATCAGGTAGGCGAGCACGTACAGCGGGCCGATGGTGAAGGGATTGGTGTACAGCGTGGTGGCTAGCGCCACCGGGAGATTGACCCGCAGGGGTATAGCGATCAGCGCCGCGGCCAGCATCTGGAGCGGGCCGGGAACCAGGCCGGAGAACATCCCCACGGCCACGCCGCCCGCTACCGAGTGGCGGTTGAGATGCCACAAGTTGGGATGCTGCAAAAAACTGCCAAACCGTGCGATATGCCGATGATTGCGCACGCTTTCGTGGCTGGGCAGGTATTTCCTGAAAAACTTGCGTGGCATCGGAGCGGCAATCGAAATCCCTGTTTGCATGCCGCAATTGTAAGGCAAATGCGTTCAACCGCTGTCAGGCTCGTTCGTTAAGCCACGATGAGGTTCAATATCATCTGTTTTGCGCTGGGCGTATGCCTGTTGCAGCAGTCGCCGCAACTGCCGCCGCTTGCGTGGGCTTCGCTGTTGCTGCCGGCAGCGGTTTTGTGGTGGCGTCTGAATGTGCGCGCTGTGGATGGCCGTGGAGCGAGGCTCGTCGCCCTGCTGCTGGCTGGCGCGTTGTTTTTCGCAGTGGGTTATTTCTATTCTGCCGCCCGGGCGCAATGGCGCCTGGCCGAGCGGCTCGCGCCACAGTGGGAAGGCGTGGACATCGCCGTGACCGGCGTGGTGGCAGGTTTGCCGCAGCCGTTCGAGCGCGGCGTGCGCTTCGATTTCGATGTCGAACAAGCCGAACCGGGCGCGGCGCAATTGCCGCGGCGCATCGCGCTCGCATGGTACGAAGGCAGCACGCGCGAAGAATTCCAGGACATCGCGTTCATTCGCGCGGGTGAGCGCTGGCGTTTCAAGGTGCGCCTGCGGCGTCCGCACGGCAGCGCCAATCCGCACGGTTTCGACTACGAGTCCTGGTTGTTGCAGCGCGCCATCGGCGCCACCGGCTACGTGCGCCCCGGCGCCAAGGCGCGCCTGGACGATCTGGTGCTGCAACCGGCCTACCTCATCGAGCGCGGCCGCGAAATCCTGCGCGAGCGCCACTGGGATACGCTCTCCGGCTACCCCTATGCGGGCGTGCTGATCGCGCTCGCGATCGGCGATCAGAATGCCATCGATGCAAGGCTATGGCAGTTGTTCGCGCGCACCGGCGTATCGCATCTGATGTCCATCTCGGGCCTGCATGTCACCATGGTGGCCAGTCTGTTCGCTACGCTGGTGCACTGGCTGTGGCGGCGCTCGTGCGCGCTGATGCTGGCGCTGCCTGCGCGCAAGGCCTCGGCCCTGGCGGGGTTTCTCGCCGCGCTTGGCTATTGCCTGATCGCCGGTTTCGCCGTGCCGGCGCAGCGCACGCTGTACATGGTTGGCGTGGTGGCCCTGGCGCTGTGGGCGAATCGCATGAGTTCCGTATCCCGGGTGCTGAGCCTGGCACTGCTGCTGGTGTTGCTGCTCGATCCCTGGGCGGTGCTTGCGCCGGGCTTCTGGCTTTCTTTCGGCGCCGTCGCCGTCATCCTTTTCGTGGCGACCGGCCGGCTGAGCCCGGGACACAAGCTTGCGCCCGGCCATGGGCTGCGGCAGTGGGGCCGCATACAGTGGGCGATCACGCTTGCGCTGGCGCCGTTGCTGCTCGTTTGGTTCCAGCAGATGTCCCTGGTGTCGCCGCTCGCCAACGCCGTGGCCATCCCGCTCGTGAGCCTGGTGGTGACGCCTCTGGCGCTGGCGGGCAGCGTGCTGCCTTTCGATTCCATCCTGGAACTTGCGCATGCGGCGATGGCGGCACAGATGTGGTTGCTCGAATGGTGTGCCGCTCTGCCCGCCGCGGTGTGGCAGCAGCACGCTCCCGCCGCCTGGACCGTGGCGCTGGCACTGGGGGGATGCGCCTGGCTGTTGTTGCCGCGGGGCGTGCCGGCGCGCTGGCTGGGCCTGCCGCTGATGCTGCCGGTGTTTGCCGTGGCGCCGGCCGGCCCGGCGGCCGGCACCCTGTGGCTGACGGTGCTCGACGTGGGGCAGGGACTGGCCGTGTTCGTGCAGACCGAGCGGCATGCCCTGCTCTACGATGCCGGCCCCGTCTACAGTCCGGAGGCCGACAGCGGCACCCGCGTCATCCTGCCCTATCTGCGCGCCTCGGGCATCGCGCGGCTGGACGCGCTGGTGCTGACGCATGACGACAGCGATCACGCGGGCGGCGCGGCCGCCGTGCTCTCGGGCCTGCCGGTCGGGATGCTCTACTCCTCGCTGCCGGCGGGCCATCCGGCAATGCTCGTCGCGCCTGCGTACAGGCTGCCGTGCGCGGCGGGGCAGGGGTGGGACTGGGATGGAGTGCGCTTCGACATGCTGCATCCGGCGGCCGGCAGCTATGCCATCGACGCCATCAAACCCAACGACCGCAGCTGCGTGCTGAAACTCAGCACCGCGCACGGCGCGGTGCTGCTCACCGGCGACATCGAGACGCGCTCGGAGCAGGCGTTGCTCGGGCGCGCGCTGGATGCCCTGCGCGCCGACGTCCTCGTGGTGCCGCATCACAGCAGCCGCACCTCGTCCACGGAAGAATTCATTGCCGCGGTGCAGCCGCGCTGGGCCGTCCTGCCGGTCGGCTACCGCAATCGTTTCGGCCACCCGAAGGAGGAAGTCGTGGAACGCTATCGCGCGAGCGGCGCGCAAATGCTGCGCACCGACAGCGCCGGCGCGGTGCTGGTGCGGCTCGAAGGCGGGGGGGTCAGCGTACGGGCTTACCGCGAGCTGAGAAAGCGTTACTGGTACTCCGGTTGACGTCCGTCATAAATCCCGCTTGGTTCCGTGTTTGGCGCGCTGCTCCCGCCGCCAGGTCCACGGCGGAACCGGCAGTGGATAGGGCGGCGAATAGCGCGTTTTCGTCCTGCTATACTTTTGCCGCACGCAGGTGCTGGCCCGGAAAGTGCCGGGCGCCGCGCGCGACAGAAGGAGTGAATCGATGAGAGCGGAACCTAGACAGCGCCAGGTGCAGTGCATCACCCCGGGCGGTTTGCACCAACTGGCTTACACGGAGTGGGGCGATCCCGCCAATCGCAAGCTGCTGGTTTGCGCGCACGGCTTGTCGCGCTGCGGGCGCGATTTCGACGCGCTGGCGCGAGCGCTGGCGGGCGATTACCGCGTGGTCTGCCCCGACATGCCCGGCCGGGGGTTGAGCGGCTGGCTGAAGAACCCAATGGAATACCGGTTCGAGACCTATGTCGCCGACATGGTGACGCTGCTCGCGCGCATGGACGCAGACAGCGTGCACTGGGTCGGCACCTCGATGGGCGGGACAATCGGCATGCTCCTTGCCAGCCTGCCTGAGTCGCCGGTGCAAAAGCTGGTGTTGAACGACGTCGGGGCTATTGTCGCCGCCGCATCGCTCGCGCGCATCGGCGAGTATCTGGGCAAGGCGCCACAGTTTCCCGATTTCGCCGCGGCGGTGCAGTACATCCGCGCAGTCAGCGCGCCCTTCGGTGCGCACAGCGATGCCGAATGGTCCATCCTCACCGAGCATGTCACGCGCCGGCAGCCCGATGGCAGCTACTGCATGCACTATGATCCTGCCATCGCCGTGCCCTTTAATGCAGCCAAACCGGACAAGGATATCGAACTGTGGCCGTATTACGACGCCATTCGCTGCCCGACGCTGGTGATCCGCGGCGCCTTGTCCGATCTGCTCAAGTACGAGACCCTGCAGGAAATGGCCGGGCGCGGCCCGCACGCGCAAACGGTGGAAATCCCGGAAGTCGGCCATGCGCCTACGCTGATGCACGCCGACCAGATCGCCATCGTGCGCGATTTTCTGCTCGGCTAAGTTTCATGAGCCGCGCCGTTATTCCCGCCGAGCGCATCGAGAACCGTATTCTCCTTCTGCGCGGGCAGAAGGTTCTGCTCGATGCCGATCTCGCCGCGCTCTACGGCGTCACAACCAAACGACTCAACGAACAAGTCCGGCGCAACCGCGAGCGCTTCCCCGAGGATTTCATGTTCCAGATGAGCGCTGCGGAGTTCGAGGCTTTGAGGTCGCAATCTGCGACCTCAAACGTCGGCCGCGGCGGCCGGCGCTACGCGCCCTACGTTTTCACCGAGCATGGTGCCATCATGGCAGCCAATGTGCTCAATTCGCCGCGCGCGCTCGAAGTGTCGATCTATGTGGTGCGTGCCTTCGTGCGGCTTCGCGAAACGCTCGCTGCGCACAAAGACCTCGCCGCCAAGCTCGCAGTGCTGGAGCAAAAGACCGAGGCGCTCGCGTTCAAACACGACACGCTGGCCGCAAATACCCGCGCCCAGTTGCGGCAGGTGTTCGAGGCCATCCGCCAACTCATGACCCCGCCCGAGCCACCCAAGCGCCGGCCGATCGGATTCATCACCCCGCAAGAGAAGAAGCGCGGCTGAAGTGCACAAGCAACAACGATTTCCGAAGACCGTCGTGTCCGCATCATCGGGTCCGGTTCAGTACAGAAGACGCGATTGGCGCACGTAACGCGCAATGGCACCGATTCCAAACTATATCGGCATTCGTGCCGCCGGGTCCTGCCGGTAGAACAGCGCCAACTGGGCATAGAGTTCCGGGTAGGTCGAGCGCACCGCCTGCGGCAGGGTAAAGAACGCCTCGGAGAGGACGGCGAAGAACTCCGCCGGCTGCTCGCTCGCATAAGGGTCGATCACGGTGTCGACGCCGCGGTCGACCTGGGAGCAGAATGCGCCATACGCCGCATCCCAGGCTGCCAGCCAGCGTGCGCGATCCATGTGCGCATGCGGCAGCGGAAAATCCTCCATGTCGCCGCGGAGCATGTGCAGCTTGTGCGCGAATTCGTGTATGACCACGTTGTAGCCGGCCGCGCCCAGCTCGACGTCCTGCCATGAAAGAATCACCGGCCCGCCCGGCCAGGCTTCGCCCGAGAGTTCGTCGTCGTATTCGTGCACCACGCCGCTCGCGTCCATTTCCTCGCGCCGCACCTTGAATTCGCCCGGATAGATCACGATCCCCACCCAGCCCTGGTAGGCGTCCAGGCCGAGGTTGAGTATCGGCAGGCAGGCCTGCACCGCAATCGACAGGCGGACCGCGTCGGTCAGGACCAGGCCGCGCGCGCCGTGCATTTCCTTCTCGTCCAGGAACAGCGCGGCGCAATCCTTCAGGCGCTGCATTTCCGCTTCCGTCAGGCCCCGCAGGAAGGGCAGGCTGCCGGTGACGCGCTGCCACAGCGGCCCGTTCAGTCCCGCTTTTCGCAGCACGCGCCGTTTGCGCCAGGTTCTTAGAAATTTCAGCATTCCGTGATTATCGTCCAATTGCGTTTGCTCACGACCGGGCAGCACGGCGGGGCGATATAATCCCCCTCATGGGTACCGCCGTGCAGACCGCACAGTCCGATTTGGCCGAGCCTGGGCTAGCTCCGATCGTTGCCGGTTTGCCCGAAGCCGATGCCCGGCGGCTGCGCCGCGCATACGAACTTGCCCTTCCCCTGTACGCGGGCAAGCTGCTCGGCACCGGCGAGCCGGTGCTGGAACACGCGCTGGGCGCGACTTGTTCGCTTGCCGAACTGCGGCTGGACGCGGAGACGCGCATCGCCAGCATCCTGTTCGCGCTGCCGCAATATCTGGCCGACAGCCACGAAAAGCTCGCCGCCGACTTCGGTCCTTCCGTCGCGGCTTTGGTGGCGGGGATCTCCAAACTGAATCAGCTGCGCATACTCACGCGCGCGCTGGCGGGGCAGGAGACCGGCGCGGCGCGCAGTACCCAGGCCGAGGTGCTGCGCAAAATGCTGCTCGCCATGGTCGAGGATATCCGCGTGGTGCTGGTGCGGCTGGCGAGCCGCACCCAGACGCTGCGTTTCATGGCGCGCTCGTCCGATGATCTGCGCCGCTCCTATGCGCAGGAGACACTGGACATTTTCGCCCCGCTCGCCAACCGCCTGGGCATCTGGCAGCTCAAATGGGAACTGGAGGACTACGCGTTCCGCTATCTGGAGCCGGATCTGTACCAGAAGATCGCGTCCATGCTGGACGAGAAACGCGATGAGCGCGAGGGTTTTATCGCCGATGCGCTGGCCGCGCTCGATGCGGAATTGCGCGGGGCGGGCGTGCGCGCCGAGGTGCAGGGCCGGCCCAAACACATCTACAGCATCTATAACAAGATGCGCGGCAAGAACCTGGATTTCTCCGAGCTCTACGATGTGCGCGCCCTGCGCGTGCTGGCGGACTCGGTGAAAGACTGCTATACCGCGCTGGGCATCGTGCATAACCTGTGGACGCCGATTCCGAAAGAGTTCGACGATTACATCTCGCGCCCGAAAAGCAACGATTACCGTTCCCTGCACACGGCGGTGGTCGGGCCGGACGGACGCGCGCTGGAAGTGCAGATCCGCACCCACGAAATGCATCGCCACGCCGAACTGGGCGTGGCCGCGCACTGGCGCTACAAGGAGGCGGGAGCGGGGCGGGCGGCGCCCAACCACCGGCCCGACCCGTTCGACGAGAAGATCGCCTGGCTGCGGCAGGTGCTCGCCTGGCGCGACGACGTGGTCGAATCCGTCGATTGGGCCGAGCAGTTCAAGAAGACGGCGCTGGACGACACCGTCTACGTGCTCACCCCGCAGGGGCGGGTGCTGGATCTGCCGCAGGGATCGACGCCGGTGGATTTCGCCTACCATTTGCATACCGATCTTGGCCACCATTGCCGCGGCGCCAAGGTCGACGGCGCGATGGTGCCGCTCAATTACAAGCTCGCCAATGGCCAGCGGGTGGAAATCGTCGCGGCCAAGACCGGCGGGCCGAGCCGCGACTGGATGAATCCGGCGCTGGGATACATACAGAGTTCGCGCGCGCGCAGCAAGGCAAGGCAGTGGTTCAACGCGCAGGCGCTCGCGGAGACCGTCGCGCAGGGACGCGCCATGGTCGAGCGCGAACTGCAGCGCGAAGGCATGACCGGCGCCAATCTCGACCATCTGGCGCAGCAGCTCGGTTACGCCAGAAGCGAGGAGCTGTTCGCCGCGGCCGGGCGCGAGGAACTCGGACCGAAGCAGCTGCAGAATGCCCTGCGGGGCGCGGTGCCGGCCCGGGCGGCGCCGGAATCCTTGTTGCCGGGCAAGATCCGGGCGGATGCAGCCGGCAGCGGAATTCTCATCGTCGGCATGGATAAATTGCTGACGCAACTGGCCAGGTGCTGCAGGCCTGCTCCGCCCGACGCCATCGCCGGCTTCGTCACCCGCGGTCGCGGGGTGTCGATTCACCGCCGCAACTGCCGCGACCTGAAACGCCTGGCCGAGCTTCAGCCGGAGCGCATGATCGAAGCCGACTGGGGTCAGCAGAAGATCGGCGTGTTTTCGGTCGACATCGTGGTGCAGGCGCACGACCGCCAGGGCCTGCTGCGCGATATTTCGGAGGTGCTGTCGCGCGAGAAGATCAACGTCACCGGAGTCAACACGCAGTCGAAACAGCACATGGCCTACATGTCTTTCACCGTCGAAATCTCCGATCTGGAGCAGTTGCAGAGAACGCTCGCGCAGGTGCGCGAAGTGCAGGGCGTGCTCACTGCGAGCAGAAGATAGTGGAAACCGAACTCAAGCTCTTGCTCGCGCCGCAGGATCTGCGCCGGCTGCGCCGCGATCCCCGCGTCAAGGCTCTGCAGCAGGGGCGGGCGTCGACCCGTCGCGTCCATAGCGTCTATTACGACACGCCCGAGCGGGCCTTGTTGCGCGCCGGGCTGGCGCTGCGCCTGCGTTCGGACGGCGGGCGCTGGCTGCAGACCCTGAAAACCGGAGGCCGGGCCGCGGCCGGCCTGCACGTGCGCGAGGAATGGGAATGGCCGCTGCCGGGCGAGGCGCTCGACTTCGGCCTGCTCGCCACGACCCCGGAGGCGAGGCTGTTTCGTTCCCCGAGACTGCGCGCGAAACTCGCGCCGGTCTTCACGACCGTGTTCGGCCGCACCCGCCTGCGCCTCGCTTTCGCCGACGGCAGCCTGGCCGAGCTCTGCCTGGACAGCGGGCAAATCCGCAGCGGCCGGCGCGCGAGCGCGATCAGCGAAGCGGAAATCGAACTGCGCGCGGGCAGCCCCGTGCGCCTGTACGAGCTCGCCCTGGAACTGGCCGGGCGCGTGCCGCTGCGCCTGGGCCAGGCGAGCAAGGCCGAGCGCGGTTATGCGCTCGCGCGCGAGGACGCGGCGCGGCCGGTCAAGGCGGCACAGCTCGCGCTCGACCGGCAGGGCAGCGTGGCGGCGGCTTTCGCCAGCGTCGTGAGCAGCTGCATGGTGCATCTGCAGGCGAACGAGACCGGCTTTCTCGCCGGCAGGGACCCGGAATACCTGCATCAGGTGCGTGTCGCATTGCGGCGCTTGCGCGCCGGTTTCAGCCTGTTCAAGGATGCGATCCCGCAGCCCGCGTTCGCACCGGTCACGCAGCAGCTGCGCGAGCAGAACGCGGCACTGGGCGCGGCGCGCGACTGGGATGTGTTCGTGCACGAGATGCTGCGCGCGCTGGGGGCGCAGCGCGCCGGCGAAGCCGCGGTGGCGGCGTTCGAGCGGCGTTGCGTCAGATTGGGGCGCGTGCACCTGCGTGCCGCGCAGGGCGCGGTCGCATCGCCAGCGTGGCAGTGCCTGTGGCTGGAACTCGGACGGCTGCTCGCCGAGGGGGCGTGGATGCAGGCGCATGCGGCGCTTGCCCTGCCGGTGGAGGGTTTCGCCGCCAGACTGTTGCAGCAGCGCGCGGCCACTCTGAAAAAGCGCGGCAAACACCTGCAGGAACTCGACACCGAGGGGCGCCATCGGCTGCGCATCGCAGCCAAGAAGCTGCGCTATGCGGCGGAGTTCTTCGCGGCGCTGTACCCGGCCAGGCGTGTGCGGCCTTACGTCCAGTCGCTTGCCGCAATGCAGGAGGTGCTCGGCGGCATGAACGACGCAGCGACCCTGTTGCGCTTGCTGCCCGAGGCCCTGGCGGGCGCCCGGCCGCCCGATCCGCGCGTCGCAGGCATGATCCAGGGATGGAGCGCGGCCAGCACGCATTTGCGGCTCGACGCGCTTTCCCGGGCGTGGGATCATTGGCAACGGCAGAAACCATTCTGGAAGGTAGCGCATGCACAGTCCTGATCGGCCATTTCAGCACCACCGAAATGACCGCCGGCTTGGGGAAGCATGAGGGGATGCGCCCCGAGGGAAGTCCCCTCGGGGGATTTCCCCTCATATTTGAAATAGGTCCGAAAGGGGGTAGTCATGTTCGAATCCGCAGAGCTCGGCCACAAAGTCACCAAGCAAGTCTATGCCAGGCAGGAGCCCAAACTGCGCGAGGCCTTGCTCAACGCGCAATTCGATCTGGCGCAAGCCAAGAAATTCCCGGTGCTGATCCTGATCGGCGGGGTGGACGGGGCGGGCAAGGGCGAAACCGTCAACCTGCTCAATGAATGGATGGACCCGCGCCATATCCAGACGCGCGCCTTCGGAGACCCCTCGGACGAGGAGGCGGAGCGGCCGCGCATGTGGCGCTTCTGGCGCGAACTGCCGCCCAAGGGCAAGATCGGCGTCATGTTCGGTTCCTGGTATACCGCACCGATCGTGAGCCGCGTGATGGGGCAGACCGACGATGCCTCGCTCAAAGGCAGCCTGGAGGAGATTGCGCGTTTCGAGAAAATGCTCTGCGACGAAGGTGTGCTGCTGCTGAAGTTCTGGTTCCACCTCAGCAAGAAGCAACAGAAAAAGCGCCTGCAGGAACTGGAGAGGGACCCGCTCACGCGCTGGCGCGTCACCAAGCTGGACTGGGATCGTTTCAAGATCTACGACGCCTTCAGCAAGGTGTCCGAGCGCGCGCTGCGCGAAACCAGCAGCGCGATCGCGCCCTGGACGGTGGTCGAGGGCGCCGATCCGCGCTATCGCAGCCTCACCGTCGGCAAGATGCTGCTCGATGCGATGAAAAAGCGGCTGGAGAAAAGCAATTACAAGGAGCGGCGGGTGCAGGTGTCGCCGCTGCCGCAAATGGACAACCTCGGCTTGCTGCGCAATCTCGACATGACGCAGAAGCTGGTCAAGGAAAAATACGAAACGCAGCTGGAGAAATGGCAGGGTCGGCTGGCCCTGCTGTCGCGCAACAAGAAGTATTTCAACAAGCACTCGCTGATCCTGCTGTTCGAGGGCTCGGACGCAGCCGGCAAGGGCGGCGCGATCCGGCGCATCACCGCCGCCGTCGATGCACGCCATTTCCAGGTGGTGCCGGTGGCGGCGCCGACCGAGGAAGAGCGCGCGCAGCCCTATCTGTGGCGCTTCTGGCGCCATGCGCCGCGGCGCGGGCGCATCACCATATTCGACCGCTCCTGGTACGGGCGCGTGCTGGTAGAGCGCGTCGAAGGCTTCTGCGGCGTAGCCGACTGGATGCGCGCCTACAGCGAGATCAACGATTTCGAGGAACAGATGACGCGCGGCGGCGCGATCGTGTGCAAGTTCTGGCTGCAGATCACGGCGGAGGAGCAGCTCAAGCGCTTCACCCTGCGCCAGAAGACCAGCTTCAAACGCTTCAAGATCACCGAAGAGGACTGGCGCAACCGCAAGAAATGGAACGAATACGAGCAGGCGGTGTGCGACATGATAGACCGCACCAGCACCGAGATCGCGCCCTGGACCGTGGTCGAGGCCGAAGACAAGTATTTCGCGCGCGTGAAGATTCTGAAAACCATCGTCGAGCGGATGGAGCGGAATTTATAGTCAGCGCGCCCGGAGTGCCGGCACAGAGGCCGTTTCGGAATTCTCGAAACGGCCTCGTTGCTTTGGGGGAGCGTGAGGGACGCCATCGCATTATTTCGCAGTGAACTCCGCCGGGTCCGGTTCGAGCTTGAAGCTGCGCCCGACCATGATGCAGCCCTCCGACCCGGACTGGAATTCGCGGCACACCAGGGGCCGGTTTTCATACGCGCTGCATTGCGCGCGGATGCCTATTTCGCTCGCCAGCGCCGCGCAGCGACGGCCGTGGCGGAGCATGCGCCCGTGGTGTAACTCGATCAGTTCTGTCAAACCGTCACGGAAAGGCCGGTGGCGGCACCGGCGACAATTCACGCCTCCGTCAACGCCCTGTCTTTTCGGCTGCTATCTTGCGTTTTCCGCGGCGCACCTGAGTTGGGTGGCATCGCGGGCGAATCAACCTACAGAAGGCGCTGATGATGATTGACTTGGAGAGGGACTTTCCGCACGCTGACCTGGAGTGGACGGGACGGTCGAATGACATTCTGCAAAGGGCATCAGAGGTCGTCGCTACGACCCGTTGCGAGTGGGCGTCGCAAGGCGAAGCGGATGAGCCTCTCGTTCATCGCGTCCGCTTCGCTGACCCCTTGTTCAGACTTGCGCTGGATGCATCGAGCGGCAGCGCCGTCCGCGCTTGGGGTTATCCGCGCCCGGGCGAGGCGTCGCGCCTCGGGGCAATTCGCCACCTGACTAGAGATAGTACCGACCCAGGAACCAGGCAACCGCGGCGATGAAAGCGGAGCAGGGAATGGTCAGAATCCAGGCCCAGACGATATTGCCGGCCACGCCCCAGCGTACCGCGTTGAATTTGTTTACCGAGCCCACGCCGACGATGGCGCCGGTAATCGTGTGGGTAGTGGAGACCGGGACGCCCAGTCCCGTGGCGAGAAACAGGGTGATGGCGCCGCCGGTTTCGGCACAGGCACCGCCAACGGGCTTGAGCTTGGTGATCTTCTGGCCCATGGTCTTGACGATGCGCCAGCCGCCGAACATGGTGCCCAGCGCCATCGCCGACTGGCAGGCCACCACCACCCAGAATGGCAAGGGATCCTTCGCTTGTATCACGCTGGCGGCGACCAGCAGCATCCAGATGATGCCCATGGTCTTCTGCGCGTCGTTGCCGCCGTGCCCGAGGCTGTAGAGCGAAGCGGAGACGAACTGCAGCCGGCGGAACCAGCGGTCGACGCGGCGCGGCGTGGTGCCCGAGAACATCCAGGATACGCCGAGCATCAGCAGCGCGCCCAGAACCAGCCCAAGCAGCGGCGAGAGCACGATGGCCGCCATGGTTTTGAGGAAGCCGGCCGCGACCAGCGAGCCCACACCGCCCTTGGCCACGGCCGCGCCGGCGAGGCCGCCGACCAGGGCGTGCGAGGAACTCGACGGGATGCCGTAATACCAGGTGATGACGTTCCAGCAGATCGCCCCGATGAGCGCGCCAAACACGACATAACGGTCGACGATGGCCGGATCGATGATGCCTTTGCCCACGGTGGCGGCAACCAGCAGGCCGAAGAACAGGAAGGCGATGAAATTGAAGAACGCCGCCCACAGGACCGCCCACTGCGGCCGCATCACGCGCGTAGACACGATGGTGGCGATGGAATTGGCGGCGTCGTGAAAGCCGTTCAGGAAATCGAACGCGAGCGCCAGCGCGACCAGGATGACGAGGAAATTGAAACTCATCGGCAGATGTCGTGCTTGTTCGCGGCCGGACTCAGGCGTTCTCGATCACGATGCCTTGGATGATGTTGGCCACGTCCTCGCAGTGGTCCGTGACCGTCTCCAGGTGTTCGTAGACCGTGCGCAGCTTGATCAGCTCGCGCACGTCGGGCTCGTCGCGGAACAGGCGCCCCATGGCCGCGCGCATCACGTGGTCCGCCTCCGATTCGAGCCGGTCTATGTCCTGGCAGATCGCCATGATCGCATCCGCGTTGTCCATGCTGGAGAGCAGCGCCACGGCCACTTTGACCTTCTCGCAACAGTCCACGCAGATATCGGCGAGTTTCTTTGCGTCCGGCGGCAGCACGCGCACGTCGTACAGGAACATGAGCTGCGCCGAATCCTCGATCAGATCGAGGATGTTGTCCATTTCCGAGATCAGATGGTGGATGTCGTCGCGGTCGATCGGCGTGATGAAGGTCTTGTGCAGCAATTCGATCGTGCCGCGGGTGATCCGGTCGCCGCGCTTTTCTATCGATTCGACGTTGTGGGCGCGGCGCTCGAGGTCGTCGCCGTTCGCCATCAGGGCCGCCAGTTCGTGGCCGCCCGCCACGATCAGCGCGGCATGCTCATTGAACAAATCGAAAAACTTGCCTTCGCGCGGCATGAAGCGACTGAACATCGCGACCTCGACTGAAAAGTGGTTTGAACGGTTTATTGTTGCTTGTTGGGAACGTTTGGGCGGGCTAATTTGAAACCCCGTCTCTTCGGGGCGAAATTGTAACAAGTGCCGCAGGCGCTGTCCGAAAAGAAAACAGCCGCGCCATTCCGCCCTGCCCCGGGGCAGCGGCAACGGGGAGATGCCTGGCCCCGGCGCCATTCCGGAAAAGGCATTGCGAATTGACGGGTTGCGCGTGCCGATCGAAGCCGCGCACAGGCTTATCCACAGGCTGTGTGGATAATTTGCGGGGCGCACATGGCCCGAGCGCAGCGGGCCTACTCCTGGGAGAGTTCACCCAAGAGCGTCATCTGCGCCGAGCGCGGCAGGGTTCCGCGGGTCCGCTTGCGCGCGTAATGCCCGTCGGCGCCCATATCCCAGGCCTGGCGGTTGTCCTTGAGGTAGGGCTTGATGCCTTCCTTGATGACGCGCTGCTTGATCTTCTTTTCGAGCACCGGAAAGCACAGCTCGACGCGGCGAAAGAAGTTCCGGTCCATCCAGTCTGCGCTGGAGAGGTAGACTTTCTCGGCGCCGTCGCTAAGGAAATAGAAAATGCGCGTGTGTTCGAGAAACCGGCCGATGATGGAGCGCACCTTTATGGTTTCCGACAGCCCGGGGACGCCCGGGCGCAACGCGCACACGCCGCGCACCAGCAGATCGATGCGCACCCCGGCCTGCGAGGCTGCGTACAGCGCTTCGATGATCGTCGGCTCGAGCAGGGCATTCATTTTGGCGATGATGCGCGCGGGCTTGCCGGCTTTTGCGAGACGGGTTTCGTTCTTGATCGCGGCGATGATTTTTACGTGCAGCGTGAAGGGTGCCAGCCACAGATGATGCAGCGTTTCCGACTTGCCGAGGCCGGTGAGTTGCTTGAACACCTCGTTTACGTCCGCGCAGAAATTCTGGTTGCTGGAAAACAGGCCGAAGTCGGTGTACAGGCGCGCGGTGCGGGGATGGTAATTGCCGGTGCCCAGGTGCACGTAGCGGCGCAGCCTGCCGTCTTCGCGCCGCACCACCAGCACCATCTTGGCATGCGTCTTGTGAGCGACCACGCCGTAGACCACGTGCGCCCCGACCTCTTCAAGCCGCTCCGCCCAGTTGATGTTGGCTTCCTCCTCGAAGCGCGCCATCAGCTCCACCACCACCGTCACTTCCTTGCCTCTCTTCGCCGCGCCGATTAAGGCTTCCATGATGGCGGAGTCGGTGCCGATTCGATAGACGGTCTGCTTGATCGCGACCACCTTCGGGTCCTTGGCCGCTTCCTGGATGAAATTGACCACCGGCGTGAACGACTGGAACGGGTGGTGCAACAGCACGTCGCCCTTGCGTACCGCGGCGAAAATATTGGCGCGTTTTTCCAATGCCGCGGGGCGGCCGGGACGAAACGCCGGGAACTGCAGATCGGGGCGGTTGACCAGTTCGGGGATCTGCATCAGGCGCACCAGGTTCACCGGTCCGTTGACGCGGTACAGGTCGTCGGTGCCGAGCTCGGTCTGTTGCAGCAGGAATTCCGCCATGACCTGGGGGCAGTTGTCGGCGATTTCGAGGCGCACCGCGGCGCCCAGGTTGCGCTGCGGCAGCTCGCCCTGCAGCGCGGTGCGCAGATTCTTCACTTCCTCTTCGTCGACGAATAGATCGCTATTGCGCGTTACGCGAAACTGGTAGCAGCCGCGCACGCTCATCCCCGCAAACAGTTCGGATGCGTGTTCGTGCAGGACGGAGGAGAGGAACACGAAGCTCTGCTCCTTTTCCTGCCGCAGTTCGCGCGGCAGCTTGATCAACCGCGGCAGGATGCGCGGCGCCTGCACGATGGCGGCGCGCGAGGCGCGGCCGAACGCATCGCGCCCCTCCAACTCCACGGCGAAATTCAGGCTCTTGTTGAACACGCGCGGAAAGGGGTGTGCCGGATCCAGGCCGATGGGCGTGAGCACGGGCATCATTTCGTTGAAAAAGTAGTCGCGTATCCAGTTGCGCTGCGCTTCGTGGAGATCGTTGCGGCGCAGAAAACGCACTCCCGCCTTGTCCAGTTCGGGCAGGATCCTTTCGTTGAGCAGCCGATATTGGCGCTCCACCAATTCGTGCGCGATGCGATTGACCGCGGCAAAGACTTCGCGCGGGGTCATGCCGTCGGCCCCGATGCCGGACAGATCGACGCGGAGGGTCTCCTTCAGTTCCGCAACGCGAATCTCGAAGAATTCGTCCAGGTTGCTGCTGACGATGCACAGGAATTTCAGGCGTTCGAGCAGGGGCGTATCCGCGTCCTCGGCCTGGGCGAGCACGCGGCGGTTGAATTCGAGGATGCCTATTTCGCGGTTGAGGAGCAGGGCGGGTTTGGGAGGCATGGGGCTTTTCGTCTTCTTGAAGATCCTGTCGCAACAGCGCAATGTAGCAGAAATATTGCGCCTTGCCGAAGGATGCGAAAATGGCGGGGAAATGCGTCACCGGTTGTTTCTGAATTCGTGTCCGAATTCGTTGCGTACCCTTGTTCCCGGTGCTAAGGTAATCGCGCCATGCAATACGAGACGCTTGCCGCGGTCGACCTGGGCTCAAACAGTTTTCATCTGCAGATCGGCCGCATCGTCGACGATCAGATCTATCTGCTCGACGGCCTGCGCGAGCAGGTGCGCCTGGGCGCGGGGCTTACGCGCGACAAGCGCATCGACCGCGCCACCCAGGTGCGGGCGCTGGAGGCGCTGCGGCGCTTTTCCGACCGCCTGCGCGGCTTTCCGGCGGAGGCCGTGCGCGTGGTCGGCACCAATGCGCTGCGCGTGGCCAAGAATTCCCGCCAGTTCCTCGCCGAGGCCAAGGAAGCGCTGGGGTTCCCGATCGAAGTCATCGCCGGGCGCGAGGAAGCGCGGCTGATTTACCTCGGCGTCGCGCACAGCCTGCCGCTCAGCCGGGACAAGCGTCTGGTGATGGACATAGGCGGCGGCTCGACCGAGTTCATCATCGGCACCGGCGTGCAGCCGGAGTTGATGGACAGCCTGTACATGGGCTGCGTCAGTTACAGCCTGAAATACTTCGCCGACGGCAAGATCGGCAAGTCTGAGTTCAAGCAGGCCGAGCTTGCGGCGAGGAACGAGGTGCAGACCATAGTCAAGCAGTACACCAGGCATGGCTGGGCCGAGGTGGTGGGATCCTCCGGCACGGCGCGCTCGATCGCCTCCATCGTCGAGGCCAACGGCTGGAGCGAGCACGGTATTTCAGCTTCCGGCCTGGACAAGCTCAGGGGCGCGTTTCTCAAGGTGGGCGACATCAAGCGCCTGCTGTTGCCGGGGATGCGCGAGGATCGCGCCGCCATTCTCCCCGGCGGCCTGGCGATCATGTGCGCAGCGTTTGCCGAACTGGGAATAGAACACATGAGCGTGTCGGACGCCGCGCTGCGCCAGGGCGTGCTCTACGATTTGCTTGGCCGGGTGCAGAAGCACGATATGCGCGAAGTGACGGTGCGCCAGTTCATGCGCCGCTACCACGTGGACACCGCTCAGGCGCAGCGCGTGGCCGAGTTCGCGGCCAGACTGCATCGGCCCATGAGCGATAGCGAACGCGACCCGCACGCCGCGCAAACGCTGGGCTGGGCCGCCGCCTTGCACGAGATCGGCATTTCCATCGCCCATAACGGCTATCACAGGCACTCGGCCTATGTCGTCGCCAATGCGGACATGCCCGGCTTTTCGCGCATGGAGCAATCGCAGCTCGCGCGGCTGTTACTCGCGCACCGCGGCAAGCTCGCCAAGCTGCAGGACCTCAGCCCCGACCCCGCCGACTGGGCGCCGGTATTCTGCCTGCGCCTGGCCAGCCTGTTTTGCCGCAGCCGCACCGATCTCGATCTGCCGCAACTCGCCTGTGAAATGACCGAAAGCGGTTTTCGCCTGCTGCTGCCGCAGGCCCTGCTGGAGAACCGTCCCCTGGCCGCGGCGGCGCTGGCCGATGAAGCGGACGAATGGAAATCGATCGGGCTGCGACTGGAACTGAAGCCGCTGCGCGAATCCGCGGCCAACGCGGCTTAGCGGGGCCTGGCGGCGGCAAAATCAGAGCAAATCGGGACTCACCACCGCCTTGAGCACGGTCTGGGTGTCGCCGGGGCGCACGCGACGGAAAAACCACCACAGCGCGCCTTTTTTGATGCTCCAGTCCGCCGGCTGTTCGGTAAGCAGCCAGGCGGCGAGGCGTCCCAGCGTAGGCTGGTGCCCGACCAGAATAATCGTGCCGGCGCGCTCGGGCCAGTTGCTCGCCGCGATCAGGTCGGAAATGTCGGCGTGCACGCCGATGCGCCGCTCCGTGTCGTAGGGCAGCTCCAGCGCGGCGGCGGTTTGCTGCGCGCGCTTGGCCGGGCTGGCCAGGATGAGGCAGTCGCCGGGCAGCCGCGGTTTGAGCCAGTCCGCCACCTGCTTCGCCTGCTTCAGCCCTTTCCTGGTCAAGGCGCGCCCGGCGTCCGGAATCCCGTCTTCCGCGTCGGCATGACGCCATAGAAGCAGGTCCGTCGTTTGTTCGGGTTCGGTCTCGCTCATGCCGGCCGGTCTCCGCAGCGATTGCAGTCCCGCATAACGATACACCCAGCAGGGCCGACCCGCTACGACGGCCAGCCGAGCAGCGTGAGCGTGCCGGTGAGCATGAACAGGCCCGCCGCAGAGTAGCGTATCGCCCGCATCGGCAGGCGCGCGGCGAGCTTGCCGCCGATCATCACCGCCGGTACGTTGGCGATCATCATTCCCAGCGTTGTGCCCAGCACCACGGCCGGCAGGCTGTCGAAGCGCGCGGCCAGCGCCACCGTCGCGAGTTGCGTCTTATCGCCCATTTCGGCGAGAAAGAAGGCGATCAGGGCGGTGACGAAGGCGCCGGCGCGGTGGATTTCCGGATCGTCGTCGAGGGCATCCGGATGCAGCGCCCACAGGCCGAAGCCGATGAACAGCAGCCCTGTCACCCAGCGCATCGCGTCCGCCCCGGCCAGGTGCGCGAGCCAGGCGCCGACCGAGCCGGCCAGCGCATGATTGGCGACCGTCGCGACCAGGATGCCGGCGATGATGGCCCATGGCTGGCGCAGCCGCGCGGCCAGAACGAAGGACAGGAGTTGAGTTTTGTCGCCGATCTCGGCGACGGCAACCAGCAGGGCGGAGGTGAGAAAGGCTTCCAAAGTTTGGAGGGTGGGGAGTATGGGTTGACGGACAACGAGCGGCAGGATGACGGAGTCCGGGGGGAGAGATCACCCTGCCGCTCACACCGTGCCGAACGGCTTACCCCTTATGCGGGCAATCGGGCTTGATGCAATCGACGTACAGATGCAGCGAGTGCTCGTTGATGACGAAGCCGCGCTCTTTGGCGATTTTGTTCTGGCGTTTTTCGATACTGGCGTCGTAGAACTCCTCGACTCGTCCGCACTGCATGCAAACGAGATGATCGTGATGGCTGCCTGCGTTGAGTTCGAACACGGCGTGGCCGGATTCGAAATGATGCCGCTGCAGCAAGCCGGCATGCTCGAACTGGGTCAACACGCGATAGACCGTGGCCAGGCCGGTGTCCAGTCCGTCGGCGACCAGGAGCTTGTACACGTCCTCGGCGGAAAGGTGCCGGACTTTGCTCTTTTCGAACAAATTGAGGATCTTGAGGCGCGGCGCAGTGGCCTTGAGGCCGATGGTCTTGAGATACTGGGGCTTGCTCATGCGTTGATCGATGAGGGCTGTGAACTGGGTTATCATATAATGCTTTCCCGTCCCTGAGAACGATTTCACTCCATGTTTTTGCGCGCACTGGCGGCATTGGCCGCATTACTCCTCGTGTCCTGCGGTTCCACGCAGCTCTCGCTGCCGTCCCTGCCATCCCTGCCATCCCTGCCGGGACTCACCCCCCATCGCATCGAAATCCAGCAGGGCAATTTCGTTTCCCAGGAAATGGTGTCGCTGTTGAAGCCCGGCATGCGCAAGGATCAGGTGCGCTTTATCCTGGGCACGGCACTGATCACCGATAGCTTTCATGCCGATCGCTGGGATTACGTGTTCCGGCGGCAGAAGGCCAATTCGAATGAATTGGAGCACCGCAGGCTCGCGGTGTTTTTCGAGGGCGGCAAGCTGGCACGCACGGAAACCGACCTGATCCCGACGGCCCGTGCGGATGTGGCTGCCGTCAAGGTGCCGGAGGAAAAAAAACCGGAAGCGCCCGCCCCAAAGCCGGCAACGCCCGCAGCAGCATCCGAAGTGCCCGCGGCGAAGCCTGCGTCCACGGCAAGATTGGAAACGCCTTCCGCGAATTTGAAAGCACCCGCGGCAAAGCCCGAAATGCCTGCGGCGAGGATGGAAGTCCCCACGAAAAAACCGGAAACGCCCGTGGCGAAACCGGGAGTGCCCGCGCCCAAGGCGGAAATACCTGCGCCAAAGCCGGAAACACCTGCGGCGAAACTGGCGGCGCCAGCGCCCAGGCAGGAAGCGCCTGCGGCAAGATTGGAGGCGCCCATGCTCAAGCGGGAAGCGCCTGCGGCCAGGCCGGAAGCGTACAGGCAGCCGAGCTCCGGCGCGGAATCCGAGAAGTCGGCCGCTGCGCCGGGCACATCCGGCGACAAGCAGACGCAGGACAAGAGAGGCTGGTGGGAGCGCCTCAAAGATACGGTCAAGTTCTAGGGGCCGTCAGATGCTCATGAGTGAAGCATGAAGATCGCGATCGCCGGCAGTGCCGGTCGCATGGGCCGCGCTTTGATCGAGGCGGTGTTGTCGGCCAATGAACTGAAGCTGTCCGCCGCGCTGGAAGCCTCGGGTAGCCCTCACCTCGGCAAGGACGCGGGCGAGGCGCTGGGCAACAACTGCGGCATCGCCATCAGTGCCGATTACGCAGCCGCTGCCGCCGTGTCCGACTGTCTGATCGACTTCACCCGGCCTGAAGGCAGCCTGATGCACCTGGATGCCTGCGTGAAGTCAGGCACGAACATGGTGATAGGCACAACGGGATTCAGCGCCGAGGGCAGGCAGCGCATCGCCGCGGCGGCGAATCGGATTGCCATCGTGTTTGCACCCAATATGGCAGTCGGGGTCAACGCCGCCTTCAAACTGGCCGAAGTCGCGGCGAAAATTCTGGGGGACGCCTACGACGTCGAGATCATCGAGGCGCATCACCGACACAAGGTCGACGCTCCCTCGGGCACGGCGCTCAAGCTGGGCGAGGTGGTCGCCGCGGCGCTGGGACGCGAGCTGAAAAACTGCGCCGTGTACGGGCGCCAAGGCGACACCGGGGAGCGTGACGCCAGGAGCATCGGTTTTCACGCGATCCGCGGCGGCGACATCGTGGGCGAGCACACCGTCATGTTCGCAGGCAGCGGCGAGCGCGTCGAAGTGACCGTGCGCTCGCAAAGCCGCGCGACCTATGCCGCGGGCGCCCTGCGCGCCGCACGCTTTCTCGGCGGCAAGAGCGCGGGTCTTTACGACATGCAGGACGTGCTCGGCCTCAGCTAAGAGGGTGTGATTCGCCGGGCGTTTTTTTGGCTCGGACATGGAGCATTTCTGTAGGAGCGGCGCCAATATTGAAGACCGATCGGCCCGAGGGCGGGCCTCCCACGAACAACGAACAACGAACCCGGATCCGGGGTATAATCATGCTGTTTTACGGGACGGGGCAGATCTTGCTCATGTCCCGTTTCTGTATATAAATCCTGGAGTTAGCCGTGTCCTCGCCGTTCCCGCCCGCTATTCTTGCGCTCGCCGACGGGACGATATTTAGCGGCTCTGCCATCGGCGCCGCCGGCAGTTCGGTAGGCGAAGTGGTATTCAACACATCCATGACCGGCTACCAGGAAATCCTCACCGATCCCTCCTATTGCCGTCAGATCGTCACGCTGACTCATCCGCATATAGGCAACACCGGCGTCAACCGGGAAGACCAGGAATCGGCGCAGGTGCATGCGGCCGGCCTGGTGATTCGCGATCTGCCGCTGCGCGTGTCGAATTTCCGCAGCGAGCAGGCGCTGTCCGATTATCTCGAATCCGGCAAGATCGTCGCTATCGCCGGCATCGACACGCGCAGGCTCACCCGCATTCTGCGCACCGATGGCGCTCAAGCCGGATGCCTCGTCGCGGCCACTCAGGGCGGGGCGTTTGCCGAGGCAGACCTGGCTCGCGCCGTTGCCGCGGCGCGCGCGTTCCCCGGCCTCGCCGGCATGGACCTGGCCAAGGTGGTGTCGGTGCGCGAGCCCTACGAGTGGATCGAGGGCGCATGGGAACTGGGCAAGGGTTATCGCAGGGTCGAGGGCCACCGATTCCGTGTCGCCGCTTACGATTACGGCGTGAAGCGCAATATCCTGCGCCTGCTGACCGAGCGCGGCTGCAAGGTGACCGTGTATCCGGCGCAGACCCCGGCCAAGGCGCTGCTCGCGGCCAAGCCTGACGGCGTGTTTCTCTCCAACGGTCCGGGGGATCCCGAGCCCTGCGATTACGCCATCGAGGCGATACGCGAAATCGTTGCGGCCGGCGTGCCGACGTTCGGCATCTGCCTGGGCCATCAGCTGCTCGGCCTGGCGTCGGGCGCGAAGACCATGAAAATGAAATTCGGCCACCATGGCGCGAATCATCCGGTGAAGGATCTCGATACGGGGCAGGTGGCGATCACCAGCCAGAATCACGGCTTTGCCGTCGATCCGGCAAGCTTACCGGCGAACTTGCGCCCGACCCATGTTTCGCTGTTCGACGGCAGCCTGCAGGGCCTCGTGCGCACGGACCGGCCGGCGTTCTGCTTTCAGGGCCACCCCGAGGCAAGTCCCGGCCCGCATGATATCGGCTACCTGTTCGACCGCTTCGCAAAATTGATGGAGCACAAGAAAACATGAGCGGTCGGCGATACAAAACCAGTGCGCTGTTGCGCTTGTCCCCGGCGGTCGCGATCTAATGCCAAAACGCACCGACATCCGCAGCGTTCTGATCATCGGCGCCGGCCCGATCATCATCGGCCAGGCCTGCGAGTTCGACTATTCCGGCGCGCAAGCCTGCAAGGCGCTGCGCGAAGAGGGTTACCGGGTCGTCCTGGTGAACTCCAATCCGGCGACCATCATGACCGATCCGGAGATGGCCGACGTCACTTACATCGAGCCGGTGAACTGGCAGATGGTCGAGTCCATCATTGCGAAAGAGCGTCCGGACGCGCTGCTCCCGACCATGGGCGGGCAGACCGGCCTGAATTGCGCGCTCGATCTCGCGAAGCACGGCGTGCTGGAAAAATACGGCGTCGAAATGATCGGCGCTTCGCGCGAGGCCATCGACAAGGCCGAAGACCGCGAGAAATTCAAGCAGGCGATGAAATCCATCGGCCTGGACTGCCCGCGCTCCATGCTCGCGCACAGCATGGAGGAGGCGCTGCAGGTGCAGGCGGCCATCGGCTACCCGGTGGTGATTCGGCCCTCGTTTACGCTCGGCGGTTCGGGCGGCGGCATCGCCTACAACCGCGATGAGTTCGTCGCGATCTGCGAGCGCGGCCTGGATGCCTCCCCGACCAAGGAGCTGCTGATCGAGGAGTCGGTGATCGGCTGGAAAGAATTCGAGATGGAGGTGGTGCGCGACAAGGCCGACAACTGCATTGTCATCTGCTCGATCGAGAACCTGGACCCGATGGGCGTGCACACCGGCGACTCGATCACCGTCGCGCCGGCGCAGACGCTGACCGACAAGGAGTACCAGATCATGCGCAACGCCTCGATCGCGGTGTTGCGCGAGATCGGGGTGGAGACCGGCGGCTCGAACGTGCAGTTCGCGATCAATCCGGCCGATGGCAAGATGGTGGTGATCGAGATGAACCCGCGCGTGTCGCGTTCCTCGGCGCTCGCTTCCAAGGCGACCGGCTTTCCCATCGCCAAGGTGGCGGCAAAGCTCGCGGTGGGCTATACCCTGGACGAACTCGCGAACGAAATTACCGGCGGCGCGACACCGGCCTCGTTCGAGCCGAGCGTCGATTACATCGTTGCCAAGATCCCGCGCTTCGCGTTCGAGAAATTCCCGCAGGCGAACAGCCGTCTCACCACGCAGATGAAATCCGTGGGCGAGGTGATGGCCATCGGCCGCACTTTCCAGGAGTCGTTGCAGAAGGCATTGCGCGGCCTGGAGACCGGGGCCGACGGCCTGGACGAGAGAACCACTGATCTCGAGGTGCTGGAGACCGAACTCGGAGATCCCGGGCCGGAGCGCATCTGGTACGTGGCCGATGCCTTCCGCTGCGGGCTCTCATTCGAGCAGATCCAGGGCGACACGCACATCGACCCCTGGTTCCTGGCGCAGATCGAGGACCTGGTGCGGCAGGAGCGGGAATTGAAGGGTCTGCGCCTGGAAGACCTCGACGCGCGCGCGCTGCTCACCCTCAAGCGCAACGGTTTTTCCGACCGGCGTCTGGGCACGCTGCTTGCCGCTACCGAGCGCCAGGTGCGCGAGCGTCGCCATGAACTGCGCGTGCGGCCGGTGTACAAGCGAGTGGATACCTGCGCTGCCGAATTCGCGACCAATACCGCCTACATGTACTCGACCTACGAGCAAGAGTGCGAAGCCAACCCCAGCGGGCGCAGGAAGATCATGGTGCTGGGGGGCGGGCCCAACCGCATCGGCCAGGGCATAGAGTTCGATTACTGTTGCGTGCACGCCGCGCTGGCGCTGCGCGAGGACGGCTTCGAGACCATCATGGTCAACTGCAACCCGGAGACTGTTTCCACGGACTACGACACCTCCGACCGCCTCTACTTCGAGCCGCTCACGCTGGAGGATGTGCTTGAGATCGTGGACAAGGAAAAACCTTGCGGCGTGGTGGTGCAGTACGGCGGGCAGACGCCGCTGAAGCTCGCGCGCGACCTGGAGGCGAACGGCGTGCCCATTATCGGCACCAGCCCGGACATGATCGACGTGGCCGAGGACCGCGAGCGCTTTCAGAAGCTGTTGCAGGATCTGGACCTGAAGCAGCCGCCCAACCGGACCGCGCGCAACGAGGCCGACGCGCTCAGGCTCGCCGCGGAAATCGGCTACCCGCTGGTGGTGCGCCCGAGCTACGTGCTCGGCGGCCGCGCCATGGAGATCGTGCACGAGCAGCGCGACCTCGAGCGCTACATGCGCGAGGCGGTGAAGGTCTCGAACGACTCGCCGGTGCTGCTCGACCGCTTCCTCAACGATGCGATCGAAGTGGACGTGGACGCCATCTGCGACGGCAGGCGCGTGCTGATCGGCGGCATCATGGAGCACATCGAGCAGGCGGGTGTGCACTCGGGCGACTCGGCCTGTTCGCTGCCGCCGTATTCGCTTTCGCCCGAGCTGCAGCAGGAACTGCGGGCGCAGACGGTGCAGATGGCCATGGCGCTCGATGTGGTCGGCCTGATGAACGTGCAGTTCGCGATCCAGAACGGCACGGTGTTCGTGCTCGAAGTCAACCCGCGCGCCTCGCGCACCGTGCCCTTCGTGTCCAAGGCGAGCGGCCTGGCGCTGGCCAAGATCGCGGCGCGCTGCATGGTGGGCCAGAGCCTGGATGCGCAGGGCGTGATGAAGGAAGTGGTTCCGTCGTATTACTCGGTGAAGGAGGCGGTGTTCCCGTTCATCAAGTTCCCCGGCGTCGACACCATCCTCGGGCCGGAAATGAAATCCACCGGCGAGGTGATGGGGGTGGGCGAGTCCTTCGGCGAGGCCTTCGTCAAGTCGCAGCTCGCCGCCGGGGTGAAGCTGCCCAAGGCCGGCAAAGCCTTCATCAGCGTACGCAACAGCGACAAGAATGCGGCGGTGCAGATCGGGCGGGAATTGATCGAGCTGGGATTCGGCCTGCTCGCCACGCGCGGCACCGCGCAGGTTCTCAGCGAGAACGGCATCCAGGTGGCGCCGGTCCACAAGGTGGGCGAAGGCCGGCCGCACATCCTCGACATGATCAAGAACGGCGAGGTCAGCCTGATCGTGAATACCGTCGACGAAAAACGCAGCGCCGTACAGGACTCGTGGTCGATCCGCAACGGCGCACTCCAGGGCCGCGTCACGTATTACACTACCATTGCGGGAGCCCGTGCCGCCTGCACCGGCATGCGCCACATACAGGCGCTGGTTCCCTACTCGTTGCATGCCCTGCATCAAAAGCTGAACTAGGGTATTTGGGAAGCTCCGGTTTAGCCGGTGAGGCAATCAGGGCTTCCCCGGACTCGGGGGATTTGCCGGGGAGCGTCGCTTCAATGCAAAGAACTCCTTTTACTGGGATTACGCGAATATGAGCAAGACCCCGCTGACGGTCAAGGGCGCAGAGAGCTTGCGCGCCGAATTGCAGCGCCTGAAGACGGTCGACCGGCACAGCGTGATCGCTGCGATCGCCGAGGCGCGCTCGCACGGCGACTTGTCCGAGAACGCCGAGTACGACGCCGCCAAGGAACGGCAGGGCTTTATCGAAGGGCGCATCGCGGAGGTCGAAGGCAAGCTCGCCAACGCGCAGGTGATCGATCCGAAGCTGCTCGATGCCGACGGCCGCTGCGTGTTTGGCGCCACGGTGGATCTGCAGGAGCAGGCGAGTGGCGACAAGGTGACTTACCAGATCGTCGGCGACGACGAGGCCGACATCAAGCACGGCAAGATTTCCATCGGCTCGCCCTTCGCCAGGGCATTGATCGGCAAGTATGCCGGCGACGTGGTCGACGTGCAGGCTCCCGGGGGCGTGCGCGAATTCGAAATTATCGATGTGCGCTACGAGTAAAGCGCGCGCGGGAATACGCCTGAGCGGGCGGGCGGCTGAAACCCGGGTTTGCCGAACCTGATCGCGGCCTACGCGTCCTGATAACTGCGCTTCGGGCGCCGCGGCTGCTTGCGTACCGCACGTTTTTTCGCAGGCGATTCAGGGGCTTCCCGGCTTTCGCGGTAGACGACCAGGATTTTGCCGATATGCTGCACCGGCGAGGCTCCGGTGTTCTGGCAGATTGCGCCCAGCAGGGCCAGGCGCGCGTCGCGGTCATCGCCGGACACGCGGATCTTGATCAGGTCGTGTGCCTTGAGGCTGGTTTCTATTTCCTTGAGCACCGCGGCCGACAGGCGTTGGTTGCCCACAGTGACCACGGGATCGAGCGCGTGCGCGCGTGCCTTGAGCAGTTTGCGCTCGGCGGAGGAGAGGGATTTCACGATGAATGCAATGGCAAAACCCGATTGTAACAGCCCGACGGGAAACAATGAGCCGCAGTAAGACCAGCAAGGCGTGGATGCGCGAGCATATCAACGATCCCTATGTGCAAAGAGCCAAGGCCGAAGGTTATCGTTCGCGCGCCGCCTACAAACTGCTGGAACTGGACAAGAAAGACCGGCTGCTCGTCCCCGGGCAGCTGCTGATCGATCTGGGCGCGGCGCCCGGGAGCTGGTCGCAGGTGGCGGTGGCGCGGCTGGGGAGCAAGGGCAGGGTGGTTGCCGTCGACTTGCTGCCGATGGAGCCGCTGCCGGGCGTGCACTTCATCCAGGGCGATTTCCGCGAGCAGGAAGTGCTCGACGCGCTGCTCGCTGCCATGGGGGGGCGCAAGGCAGACCTTGTAATCTCCGACCTCGCCCCCAATATCTCAGGCATCGGCGTGAGCGATCAGGCCCGTTCCATGCACTTGTGCGAACTGGCGCTGGAGTTTTCCCGGGAGTGCCTGAAACCCGGCGGCGCGCTGCTGGTCAAAGTGTTCCAGGGAGCCGGCTTCACCGAGTTTCTCGCCGGCATGCGCAAGGCCTTTGCAAAAGTGGCGTCGCGCAAGCCCAAAGCCTCGCGCGGGCGCTCGAGCGAAATGTATCTGCTGGGCAGGGGGTTCAAGGCGGGGGCGGGGAGCGCAGGCTAGCATTGGCTTGTTGCCGGCCCCCGGCACCTGTAACATGGGCGGTTGGCGATTCAATTCGGCGGTACCGAAGGAGCAATTTTGAACAATCTGTTTAAGAATCTCGTGATCTGGCTGGTGATCGGCCTGGTGCTGATGACGGTGTTCAACCAGTTCAACACGCGCCAGGCCACCCAGGCGCCGATGGATTATTCCCAGTTCTACGAAGAGGTCAAGGCCGGGCGCATCGCCGAAGTGGTGATCGAGGGCCGCAACCTCAAAGCCAAGACCACCGAAGGCAAGACTGTCACCAGCTACTCGCCGGGCGACATCTGGCTCATTTCCGACCTGCTGAAATACGGCGTAAAGATCAAGGCCAAGCCGGAGGAGGAACCTTCGCTGCTGATGAACATCTTCGTTTCCTGGTTTCCGATGCTGCTGTTGATCGGCGTGTGGGTTTTCTTCATGCGCCAGATGCAAGGCGGGGGTCGCGGCGGGGCGTTCTCCTTCGGGAAATCGCGCGCGCGCATGCTGGATGACTCCACCAACCCCGTCACCTTTGCCGACGTTGCCGGCTGCGAGGAGGCGAAGGAGGAGGTTGCCGAACTGGTCGATTTCCTGCGCGATCCGTCCAAGTTCCAGAAGCTGGGCGGGCGCATACCCAAGGGCGTGCTCATGGTCGGCAACCCGGGCACGGGCAAGACCCTGCTCGCGCGGGCCATCGCCGGCGAAGCCAAAGTGCCCTTTTTCACCATCTCGGGGTCGGATTTCGTCGAGATGTTCGTCGGCGTGGGCGCGGCGCGCGTGCGCGACATGTTCGAGCAGGCGAAAAAGCAGGCGCCCTGCATCGTGTTCATCGACGAAATCGACGCAGTCGGCCGCCAGCGCGGTGCCGGGCTGGGCGGGGGCAACGACGAGCGCGAGCAGACGCTCAACCAGTTGCTGGTCGAGATGGACGGTTTCGAGGGCACGGCCGGCGTGATCGTCATCGCCGCCACCAACCGTCCGGACGTGCTTGACCCGGCGCTGTTGCGTCCGGGCCGCTTCGACCGCCAGGTGCTGGTGCCGCTGCCCGACATCCGCGGGCGCGAGTTGATCCTGCTGGTGCACATGCGCAAGGTGCCGATGGCGCCCGATGTCAAGGCCGACATCATCGCGCGCGGCACTCCGGGCATGTCGGGTGCCGATTTATCGAATCTCGTGAACGAAGCCGCGTTGTTTGCCGCGCGCAAGAACAAGCGCCTGGTCGACATGGAGGATTTCGAGCGCGCCAAGGACAAGGTCATCATGGGCGCGGAACGGCGTTCGATGGTGATGCCGGAGGAGGAACGGCGCAACACCGCCTATCACGAGTCCGGCCACGCGGTGGTGGCGAAGCTGCTGCCCAAGACCGATCCGGTGCACAAGGTCACCATCATCCCGCGCGGCCGCGCGCTCGGCGTGACCATGCAGTTGCCAACGGAGGACCGCTACAGCATGGACCGGGAGCGCCTGCTTTCGACCATTGCGGTGCTGTTCGGCGGGCGCATCGCCGAAGAGATATTCATGCACCAGATGACGACGGGCGCATCGAACGATTTCGAACGCGCCACCGAAATGGCGCGGCGCATGGTGACGCAATGGGGCATGTCGGATGCCTTGGGCCCGATGGTGTACGGCGAAAACGACGGCGAGGTGTTTCTCGGCCGCTCCGTTACCACGCACAAGAACGTGTCCGAGGTGACCATGCAGAAGGTCGACCAGGAGATCCGCCGCATCGTCGACGAGCAGTATGCGCTCGCGCGGCGCCTGATCGAGGAGAACCGCGACAAGGTCGAGGCGATGACCAAGGCGCTGCTGGAGTGGGAGACCGTGGACGCGGATCAGCTCGACGACATCATGGAAGGCAAGGCCCCGCGCCAACCCAAGGTGTCGCAATCAGGCACTACGCCGCCTCCGGCGCCGAAGGACGGCGCCACGGGCGCCGCGGCGCCCGCCGCCACCTGAACGCGTCTGCTCTACGCTGCGGCAGATTCTCGCTGTCGCTGCAGCGGCCACTCGTCATGGGCGTGGTCAACATCACGCCCGATTCCTTTTCCGACGGCGGCAGCTTTCTCGACGCCTCTGCGGCGATCGCGCATGCGCACAGGCTGATTGAAGAAGGTGCCGACCTGGTCGACCTCGGCGCCGAGTCCAGCCGGCCGGGCGCGGCCGCAGCGGTCGGCGTCGACGAAGAACTGCGCCGGCTGCTGCCGGTGCTGCAGGGCCTGCGCGGCGTGCCGGTGCCGCTGTCGGTCGACACGGTCAAGCCCGGGGTGATCCGCGCCGCCCTCGCGGAGGGCGCGAGCATGATCAACGATATCAACGCCCTGCGCGCACCCGGTGCCCTTGCGGCCGTCGCGGGCTCCGACGCTGCCGTGTGCCTGATGCACATGCAGGGCACTCCCGGCACCATGCAGCGGCATCCGGACTACGGCGACGTGGTGGCGGAGGTGAAGGCTTTCCTGCAGGAGCGCATGCGCGCCGCGCGCGACGCGGGAATTGCGCCGGCGCGCATCGTCATCGATCCGGGTTTCGGTTTCGGCAAAACGCTGCAGCACAACCTCGAACTGCTGCGCCACCTGCGCGAATTCGCGGCGCTCGGAGCGCCGGTGCTCGCGGGCTGGTCGCGCAAGTCCTCGCTTGGACAGATCACCGGCAGGCCAGCCGCCGAGCGCCTGGCCGCGAGCATTGCGGCGGCGCTGATCGCGGCGCAGAATGGCGCCGGGGTCCTGCGCGTGCACGATGTTGCCGCGACCCGTGATGCACTGGCGGTGTTTGCGGCGGTGGAAAAAAGCAGATGACAAGAAGATACTTCGGAACGGATGGCATCCGCGGCCTGGTGGGCGAACCGCCGATCACGCCGGATTTCATGGTGCGGCTGGGTCATGCCGCGGGCGAGGTGCTGGTGCGCCGCGCGCAGTTGTCCCCCGGGTTGCGGCCGGCCGTGCTGATCGGCAAAGACACGCGCATCTCCGGGTACATGCTGGAGGCCTCGCTGGAGGCGGGATTTGCGGCTGCGGGCGTCGACGTGATGCTGTCGGGTCCGATGCCGACACCGGCCGTGGCCTACCTCACGCGCGCACTGCGGCTGCAGGCCGGGGTGGTGATCAGCGCCTCGCATAATCCTTATCCCGACAATGGCATCAAGTTCTTCTCCGGCGACGGCAACAAGCTGCCCGATGCGGTGGAGGCCGAGATCGAGGCGCAACTTGAGCGGCCGATGTTCTGCCGGCCTTCGGCGGATCTGGGCAAGGCGCGGCGCATCGACGATGCCGCCGGTCGCTACATCGAGTTTTGCAAGAGCACTTTCCCCAACAGCCTGGACCTGCGCGGCCTGAAGATCGTGGTCGACTGCGCCAACGGCGCGGCTTACCACATTGCTGCGCACGTGTTCCACGAACTCGGCGCCGATGTGGTGGCAATAGGCATCAGCCCGGACGGCCTGAACATCAATGATCTGGTCGGCGCCACCAGCCCGCAGGCGCTGCAGCGGGCGGTGACGCAGCACAAGGCCGACCTGGGCATCGCCGTGGACGGCGACGGCGACCGCCTGCTCATGGTGGACGAGCGCGGCGTCCCCTACGATGGCGACCAGTTGCTGTATGTGATCGCGCGCATGCGCGCCGCCAAGGGCGCGGTGCCCGGCGTGGCCGGTACGCTGATGAGCAATCTGGCGCTGGAGCGTGCGTTGGAGGCCGCAGGTATCGCGTTCGCCCGCGCCAGAGTGGGCGACCGCTACGTGCTCGAACTGCTGCAGGAGAAGGGCTGGCAGCTGGGCGGAGAGAATTCCGGCCACATCATCTGCCTGGACAAGCACACCACCGGCGACGCTTTGGTGTCGGCCTTGCAGGTGCTGACCGCGGTGTGCGAGGCCGATGCCACCCTCGGCGAACTGTGCTGCGATCTGACGCTGTATCCGCAGAAGCTGATCAACGTAAGGGTCGCCAAGGGCTTCGACTGGCAGGCAAGCGCAGCGGTATGCAAGGCCAAGGATGCGGCGGAGCGCGAACTGGGCAAGGCGGGGCGGGTGCTGTTGCGACCTTCCGGCACCGAGCCGGTGCTGCGGGTCATGGTCGAGGGCGAGGATGGCGCCAAGGTGGAGGCGCTGGCAGCGATGCTCGCAGAGAGCGCGCGCGGCGCTGCGCACGCCTGAATCAGCAGTCCGCAGTCCGAAACGACCCGTGACGTACTGCCTCTGGCGCTTGACTTGCGCTGCGCGCAAGTTAGCCTGGGCCGCTATATCGCCGGCCGATCAACCAAATCGGCCGGTAATATAGTCCTCGGTCTCTTTCCTGCCGGGGTTGATGAAAATCTTGTCGGTGATGTCGAACTCGATCAGTTCGCCCAGATACATGTAGGCGGTGTAGTCGGACACGCGCGCCGCCTGCTGCATGTTGTGGGTGACGATGGCGATGGTGTAGTCGGCCTTGAGTTCGTTCAGCAATTCCTCGATCTTGGCGGTGGAGATCGGATCCAGCGCCGAGGTCGGCTCGTCGAGCAGCAGCACTTCGGGCCTGACCGCCACCGCGCGCGCGATGCACAGGCGCTGCTGCTGGCCGCCGGAAAGGCTGAGTCCGCTTTGTTTCAGCTTGTCCTTGGCTTCGTCCCATAGCGCCGCCTTGCGCAGCGCCCATTCGACGCGCTCGTCCATCTCCCCGCGGCCGCACCTTTCGTACAGTTTGACGCCGAAGGCGATGTTTTCGTAAATCGACATCGGGAACGGCGTCGGCTTCTGGAACACCATCCCGACCTTCGCGCGCAGCGCGATCACGTCCTGGCGCGGATCGAGTATGTCGCGGTCGTTGAGCATGATCTCGCCCGTGGCCCGGTGCCCCGGATACAGGTCGTACATGCGGTTGAAAGTGCGCAGCAGCGTGGATTTTCCGCAGCCCGAAGGACCGATGAAGGCGGTGATGCGTTTGTCGGCGATATCCAGGCTGACATTGGTCAGCGCCTGGTAAGTCCCGTAAAAAAAATTCAAGCTGCGGACGCGGATTTTGCCTGCAACGGGCGGCGCGTCGACGGCGGCGTCCAAATTCGGCGTCTGGCTGAGTGAGTTCATATCGGCGTGCTTGGCGGAGGATTGTTCAGGCGGGTGTGGATTTTTGTCTGAACAGTACGCGCGCGACGACGTTCAGGGTGAGCACGCTCAGGGTGATCAGCAGCGCCCCGCCCCAGGCGAGCGCCTGCCAGTCCTGGTACGGGCTCATGGCGAACTGGAAAATGACCACCGGCAGATTCGCCATGGGCGCGTTCATGTCCATGGTCATGAACTGGTTGTTGAGCGCCGTGAACAACAAGGGCGCGGTCTCGCCGCTGATGCGCGCGATCGCCAGCAGCACGCCGGTAATGATTCCGGCGCGCGCGGCGCGCAGGGTCACGGACGATACGACTATCCATTGCGGCGCGCCCAGCGCGGCAGCGGCTTCGCGCATGGCGTCGGGCACCAGCCGCAGCATGTTCTCGGTGGTCTTCAGCACCACCGGGACGACGATCAGCGCCAGCGCGAAAGCGCCTGCCCAGCCGGAAAAATGCTGGACGTTCGCGACATAGACGGCATAGACAAACAGCCCGATGACGATGGAGGGCGCACTCAACAGGATGTCGTTGATGAAGCGCGTCGCGGGTCCGAGCCAGCCGCGCCGGCCGTATTCGGCCACATAGGTGCCGGCGAGTATGCCGACCGGCGTGCCTATCAGGGTGCCGAGCAAGGACATGAGCAGGCTGCCGAAGATGGCATTCGCAAGACCGCCGCGGCTGCCGGGCGGCGGGGTGGTCTGGGTGAACAGGGTGAGCTGGAGGGCCTGCAATCCCTGATCGAACAGGGTCCACAGGATCCAGACCAGCCAGAACAGGCCGAACAGCACCGCCAGCATGGATATGCCCAGATTGACGAAGTTGACGATGCGCCGGCGGCGGTAAATTGCGGCTCTGTCCATGCTTTGCTCAGGTTCGCGCACCCTCGCCCTTGGCGAGCTGGTACAGCAGGATTTTCGACAGGGCCAGCACGACGAAGGTGATCATGAACAGGATCAGCCCGAGTTCCACCAGCGCGGCGGTATACAAATCCCCAACCGCCTCGGTGAACTCGTTGGCAAGGGCCGAGGCGATGCTGTTGCCGGGCGCGAACAAGGAGGTTCCCACCCTGTGGGCGTTGCCGATGACGAAAGTCACGGCCATGGTTTCGCCCAGCGCGCGGCCCAGGCCGAGCAGCACGCCGCCGACCACGCCGATCTTGGTATAGGGCAGGACCACATTCCAGACCACTTCCCATGTGGTTGCGCCGACTGCGTAGGCCGATTCCTTAAGCATCGCTGGCACCACTTCGAACACATCGCGCATCACCGAGGCGATGAACGGAATGACCATGATGGCGAGAATGATACCGGCGGTTAGCATGCCTATGCCCTGGGGGGCGCCCGTGAACAGGGGGCCGATGAACCACACCGGGCCAAGATGGTCGATCAGCCAGGGTTGAATGGTGTCGCCGAAAATGGGAGCGAAAATGAACAGTCCCCACATGCCGTAGATGATGCTGGGAATCGCCGCCAGCAGTTCGATCGCGGTGCCGATCGGGCGGCGCATCCACAGCGGCGAGAGTTCGGTGAGAAACACGGCGATGCCGAAGCTCACCGGGATACCGATCACGAGCGCGATGAACGAGGTGGCCACGGTGCCGAAAATGGGCACCAGCGCGCCGAATTTCTCGGTCACGGGGTTCCATTCGTGGCTGGCGAGGAATCCGGGGCCGAAGGTCTTTATCGCCGGCCAACTTCCGATCAGGAGCGAGATCAGGATGGCGACCAGCGTCGCCAATACCAGAAAGGCGAACAGCCGCGTGACATTGCGAAACGCCAGGTCATACAGACCCTGCCGTCTGAGGAGCGCTGCGGGAATGCTGCTTGACATGCGTGGGGGAAGATAAGCCCCTTGCGGGACCTCCAGCGTGTGATCGACGGCGCCCATTCTAGCTTTCCGGGGATGCGTTTGTGCAAAACCCTACCAGATCGGTTTCCCGCCCGCGTCCTTGATCTTGTTTTTCCACTCCGTCTGCACCAGTTTTACCACTTCGTCTGGCATCGGGATGTAGTCCAGACCCAGCGCGAGCTTGTCGCCGTCCCGGTAGGCCCAGTCGAAGAATTTCAGCACTTCCTTCGCTTTTTCTGCATTCGCCTGGCTCTTGTGCATCAGGATAAAAGTGGCGCCGGTGATGGGCCAGCTGGCCTTGCCTGGTTCGTCGGTGAGAATTTCGTAGAAACCCGGCGCGTTTTTCCAGTCGGCGCCTGCGGCAGCGGCCTGGAAGCTTTTCTCATCGGGGGAAACGAATTGGCCTTCCCGGTTCTGCAGCAGCGTGAACGTGAGCTTGTTCTGCTTGGCGTACGCGTATTCGACATAGCCGATCGAGCCCTTGAGGCGCTGCACGAAGGAGGCGACGCCTTCGTTTCCCTTGCCACCGGCGCCCGTGGGCGCGGGCCAGGACACCGAGGCGGCGTTGCCGACTTTCTCCTTCCATTCCGGGCTGACCTTGGACAGGTAGTTGGTAAAGATGAAGGTCGTGCCCGATCCGTCGGAGCGGTTTACGACCGTGATGTTGGCGTTCGGCAGCTTGAGGCCTTTGTTGAGCTCGGCGATCGCGGGTTCGTTCCATTTCTTGACCTTGCCCAGGTAGATGTCGGCGAGGACTTTGGCGGTGAGTTTCATTTCACCGGGCCTGATGCCCTCGATGTTGACCACCGGAACCACGCCGCCCATTACCGCGGGGAACTGCACCAGGCCTTCCTTTTGCAGTTCTTCCATCTTGAGGGGGGCGTCGGAGGCGCCGAAATCGACGGTCTTCGCCTTGATTTGCTTGATGCCCCCGCCCGAACCGATCGACTGGTAGTTCATGCCACTGCCGGTCTTGGCTTTGTAGGCCTCGGCCCACTTCGCATAGACGGGATAGGGGAAGGTAGCGCCCGCGCCGGTGATATCCACGGCGCTCGCCGCCGAAGAAACGCTCATTCCGAGCAGGAGCAGTACCGGAGCGAGCGATTGACGATTGAATCTCATGGTCAAACCTCCATAAAATTGGGTTGCGCAGGGCATGCGGTGAAACTGAACCGCTGCCAGACCTGCATCCTAGGGAGGCTTTGTTACCGTTGTATTACGCCCGCCATTTCAATCGCTTGCAGGGGAATGAAACGATGACGCCGGTCACAGACGCAAGGCCATGACGCCGAGCGCGACCGCGCAGGCGCCGATCAGGCGCTGCCGGCCGAACGGTTCTTTGAGAAATACGCTGCCGAGCAGTGCGGCGAAAATGACCGAGGTCTCGCGCAGGGCGGCCACCGCTGCGACTGGCGCCCGGGTCATGGCCCATAGCACGATGCCGTAGGATGCGATGAGAAACACGCCGCCGGCGAATCCGCGGCGCCAGTTGCCCCCGGCGTACTGCGCAGCGGCGCGTCCTCGCCGGACCACGACGATCGCGATGAAAATGGGGCCTTGCAGCAGGAACATCCATGCCGCGTATCCGGCTGCGGATCCGGAAAGGCGCACGCCAGCCCCATCCACGAGGGTATAAGTCGCGATAATCACCGCGTTCGCGAGCGCCCACATGGTCGCGTCGCGTCGGGGCTGGCCTTCCTGCAGCAGGCCGATGCTGAGAATGCCGGCGCTGATCAGGACGATGCCCAGCCACATGGTGGCGCCGGGGTGCTCGTCGAGCAGCGCTGCGCCGAACAATGCCACCAGCATGGGCGCCGTGCCGCGCATTAGGGGATAGGCGTGGCCCAGATCGCCGGCGCGGTAGGCGCGCGCAAGCGTCGCGAAATAGCCGACGTGAATGGCGACCGACGCAGCCAGGAACGGCCAGCTGGCGCCCGCCGGCATCGGCATCGCGGCAATCAGCGGCAGCGATAGGATGCTCGCACCGGCGGCAACCAGCGCCGTGTCCAGCGTCACGTCGCGGCTCGACTTGATGATGGCGTTCCAGCTTGCGTGCAGCAGGGCTGCGCCCAGTACCAGGGCGGTGACCAGCGGAGGCATTTCCACTACGGCACTCCGCCGCCATGCGCGTTGCCCGAAGGCGGGCTTGCCCCGCCGGCGGCGTCAGTCGGCCAGGGCCTGCAGGGCGTCATGACAGGGGTAATGCAGGGCTTCGGCGACCTCGCGACAAGTGATCTTGCCCTGGCAGACGTTGAGCCCGGCGCCACTCCCGCCACTGCGCCGGGCAATATGCCCATCCCGCCTTGGGTTTTTTCCAGGTTGTGCGCGCCGGCCGCCTGGTAGACGCCGTCGTCCAGATCGATGCCGGCACCGGCATCGTGTTCGACCATGCTGGTGGCCGTGCGCGGTGAGTTCGCGCACGCACGCCGGTGTGAGCCCGACACGGTACGCCTGGCTCTTGATTTCCCTGGGCACCCCGATAAGCATCGTTCGCTCCTGACAGTCCGGCCCGACCCCGCGCGTTGACCATGGTGCCATGTTTTTCAACTTGCGACCGGTGCCCGGACCCGGGACCTTTCGGTCACGCCCAGGGCATCCTATTGAACGGCGCGGACGCAGGGCGCAGAATACCGCTTTCGTGCGGCGGAATTGCGGCAGTACCGGTCCCAAGTCGGGCGCTGCAGTCAGGGGTTAGTGCAGATGAGCCACGGAGCGTATCCATGAACACGGGCGAAAACAAGACGAAGGTGACCATCCTGACCGGGACTTACCGCGTCAAGGGCTATATCGAACTCCTGCCCGGCGCGCGGATAACGGACTACCTGGTCGAGTCCAAGGACTTTATCGCGCTCACGGATGCCGAGGTATGGGAACTGGGCAACCGTCACGTACTCAACGCCTCGTTCCTCAATGTGAGCCGCGATCACATCCAGATCGTCACGCCCGGAGGATGACGCGGGAGATGCGGTCCGCGCGCTGCGCCTGAAATCGGCGTGAGCGCGCTGTTCCAGAAGCCCCATTCAATTGACCGGCCTCGCCTAAACACTGTAAAATCGCCCGGTTTTGACGCTTAACGGCGGCTTTTTGGGAATCAGGGCAATGCGCAGCCGGCTGGTCGCAGGCAATTGGAAAATGAACGGCAGCCTGGCTGCCAACCGGCGCTTGATCGAATCCCTCAAAGCCGGCCTGACGGCCGCCGCGGGCGTGCAGTACTCGGTATGCGTACCTTACCCGTATCTGGCGCAGATTCAAACGGCCCTGGCAGGCTCGGCCATTGCCTGGGGTGCGCAGAATCTGAGCGAACACGCGCAGGGTGCCTATACCGGTGAGGTGTCGGGCGCGATGCTGCGCGATTTCGGCTGCCGCCATGTGCTCGTCGGCCATTCCGAACGGCGGGCGTTGTACGGCGAGACCGACCGGCAGGTGGCGGCCAAGTTTCAGGCGGCGCAAGAGGCGGGATTGATTCCCATACTGTGCGTAGGGGAAACGCTGCAGGAGCGCGAAAGCGGCGTCACCGAGATCGTGGTCGGGCGGCAGCTTGCGGCAGTGCTCGATTCGAGCGGAGTCGGTGCGCTGGGCAATGCGGTGATCGCCTACGAACCGGTGTGGGCGATCGGCACCGGCAGGACCGCGACGCCGCAACAGGCGCAGGCGGTGCATGCGTTCGTACGCGGCGTCGTCGGCAGGCAGGATGCCAAGCTGGCGGCCGGGCTTTGCATCCAGTACGGCGGCAGCGTCAAGGCGGCGAACGCGAGGGAATTGTTTGCGATGCCCGATATCGACGGCGGCCTCATCGGCGGCGCCGCGCTGGTCGCCGAGGAGTTTCTTTCGATTTGCGCTGCGGCAGCTCAGGCATAAGCGGTGCGGGGCGCGCCCGGGCGGTAGAGCGCGTCAAGGGGTGTTTGGAATTTTCGCCATCTGCCATGCGGCGGATGGGATAAGGCGAGTGAGAAATGGATATCTGGTTGACTTTGATTTTGACCTTGCACGTGCTGGTCGCGCTGGGCATCATTTTCCTGGTGCTGCTGCAGCACGGCAAGGGGGCGGACATGGGGGCGGCATTCGGCGGCGGCTCATCGGGCAGCCTGTTCGGCGCCACCGGCTCCGCCAATTTTCTGTCGCGCACCACGGCCGCGCTGGCGGTGGTGTTTTTCCTCACCAGCCTTGGGCTCGCGTATTTGGCGACGCACAAGCCCAAGGCCGGGAGCAGCGTGATGCAGGGCGTGACTGCTCAGCCCGAAGGCGCAGCGGCGCCCGCGGGAGAGGTGCCCAAGCCGGCCGATGCGCCGGCCGGGGCGAAGACAAACGAAGTACCGAAGTAGCGTGATGGGGAATGGGTGATGGGGAGAGGGCCTTGGCCCGGCTCCGCTTACCCATTCCTCATTGCCCGACGCGCCGACGTGGTGAAATTGGTAGACACGCTATCTTGAGGGGGTAGTGGCGAAAGCTGTGCGAGTTCGAGTCTCGCCGTCGGCACCAGTTTAGAATTGACGCGTATGTTGGCGGGGGCTTGTGGAATTCGCAGACGGGCTTTTTTTGCGCCGCAGGTTGAAAGAGGGAAGACAAGAGGATCGCGTTTGATCTAGGTCAACCCGGCAATTCACTCAAAGGTGGACCATGTGGCCTGCCTTTATGCCGGCTGGATTCAAGGTGTTCGGAGACTTTTTAAATCTGGATTTTAGACTTTAGCGATCCGTGCTCGAAAACTACTTTCCCGTTCTGATGTTCATCTTCGTCGGCTTGGCCGTCGGCATCGGGCCGATCGTCACCGGCGCGCTGCTCGGACCGCACCGTCCGGACAGCGAGAAGCTCTCCCCCTACGAATGCGGCTTCGAGGCCTTCGAGGACGCGCGCATGAAGTTCGACGTGCGCTATTACCTGGTCGCAATTCTGTTCATCCTGTTCGACCTGGAAATCGCGTTCCTGTTTCCCTGGGCGATCGTCCTCAATGAAATCGGCCTGTTCGGTTTCCTTTCCATGATGATTTTCCTCGCCATCCTGGTGGTCGGGTTCATCTACGAATGGATGAAAGGAGCGCTGGAATGGGATTAGCGCTTCATACCGGGAGGCCGCATGGGCATTGAAGGCATCCTGCAGGAAGGCTTCGTCACCACCTCCGCCGACAAGCTGATCAACTGGGCCCGCACCGGATCGGTGTGGCCGATGACTTTCGGCCTCGCTTGCTGCGCGATCGAATTCATGCACGCCGGCGCGTCGCGCTACGACACGGACCGCTTCGGCATTGTGCCGCGCCCCAGTCCGCGCCAGTCCGACTTGATGATCGTCGCCGGCACGCTGTGCAACAAAATGGCGCCGGCGCTGCGCAAGGTCTACGACCAGATGGCGGAGCCGCGCTGGGTGATCTCGATGGGTTCCTGCGCCAACGGCGGCGGCTACTATCATTATTCCTACTCGGTGGTGCGCGGCTGCGACCGCATCGTGCCGGTAGACATCTACGTGCCGGGCTGTCCGCCCACGGCCGAGGCTTTGGTCTACGGCCTAATACAATTGCAGAACAAGATCAAACGCACCAATACGATCGCACGCTGATGCTCGCTCAGACGATCGCTCGATAACGCCCGCTCAAACGATTAACCGATAAATGGCCGGTAAGCTGGAACAACTCAAGCGCAATCTGGAAGCCGTTCTTGGCAGCCGGATGGTCAGCCTCACTCAGGCCCTGGGCGAAATCACTGTGGTGGTGAACGCGGCCGACTACCTTGGCGCGGCGCAGACGCTGCGCGACGATCCCGGCCTTGCCTTCGCCCAGCTGATGGACCTGTGCGGCGTCGATTACTCGGCCTACGGCGAGGGTGCGTCCGCGTGGAAGGGCGCGCGCTTCGCCGCCACCTCGCAGCTGCTCTCTCTCGAGCACAACTGGCGCGTGCGGCTGCGCACGTTCGCCGTGGACGACGGTTTCCCGGTGGTGGACACGCTCACCGGCATCTGGCCCGGCGCCAACTGGTACGAGCGCGAGGCCTTCGATTTGTTCGGCATCATGTTCTCCGGCCATCCCGACTTGCGCCGCATACTCACCGACTACGGGTTCATCGGCCATCCGTTCCGCAAGGATTTTCCGATTTCCGGGCACGTCGAGATGCGCTACGACCCGCAGCAAAAACGCATCATTTACCAGCCGGTAAGCATCGAGCCGCGCGAGATCACGCCGCGCGTTATCCGCGAAGATCAGTACGGGGATCTCGGCCATGGCTGATATTCGCAACTACACCATGAATTTTGGCCCGCAGCACCCGGCGGCGCACGGCGTGCTGCGCCTGGTGCTGGAACTCGACGGCGAAGTGGTCGTGCGCGCCGATCCGCATATCGGCATGCTGCACCGCGCGACCGAGAAGCTGGCCGAACAGAAGACCTATATCCAGGCGCTGCCCTACATGGACCGGATGGACTATTTTTCGGTCATGGCGAACGAGCACGCCTATTGCATGGCGGTCGAGCGCTTGCTCGGCATCGAAGTGCCCGAGCGCGCCCGGTACATCCGCGTCATGTTCGACGAGATCACCCGCATCCTGAGCCATCTGCTGTTCCTCGGCGCGCAAGGCCTGGACTTGGGCGCGATGACCATGTTTCTGTACACGTTCCGCGAGCGCGAGGACCTGTTCGACATAATCGAGGCGGTATCCGGGGCGCGCGTGCACGCGGCCTATTATCGGCCGGGCGGGGTGTACCGCGACCTGCCCGACGCCATGCCGAAGTACGCCGCGTCGAAGATCCGCGGCGCCAGGGCGGTGGCACAGATGAACGAGAGCCGCTCGGGCAGTATGCTCGACTTCATCGAGGATTTTACCGATCGGTTCCCGGCGCACATCGACGAATACGAAGCGCTGCTTACGGAAAACCGCATTTGGAAGCAGCGCACGGTCGGCATAGGCGTGATCTCGCCGGAGCGGGCCACCGAACTCGGTTTTACCGGCGTCATGCTGCGCGGCTCGGGCGTCGAATGGGACCTGAGAAGGAAACAGCCCTATGAAGTCTATGATCGCCTGGATTTCGACATTCCGGTGGGCGTGAACGGCGACACCTACGACCGCTACCTGTTGCGCGTGGAGGAACTGCGCCAGTCGAACCGGATCATCCGCCAGTGCGTCGAATGGCTGCGCGCCAACCCCGGTCCGGTGATCGTTGACAACCACAAGATCGCCCCGCCGGCGCGCGCGGATATGAAGGGCAGCATGGAAGAGCTGATTCATCATTTCAAGCTGTTCACCGAGGGTTTCCGCGTTCCCGCCGGCGAAGCCTATGCCGCGGTCGAGCATCCCAAAGGCGAGTTCGGCATTTACATCGTGTCCGACGGCGCGAACAAGCCTTACCGCCTGAAAGTCCGCGGTGCGGGTTTCGCGCATGTGCAGGGACTGAAGGAGATGGCGCCCGGCCACATGATCGCCGACCTGGTCGCCATCATCGGCACGCTGGACTTCGTCTTTGGTGAGGTCGACAGATGAGAAATCGGGGACAGATCACGTTTTTCGTGGCAACCGTGACTCGACAACGCCGGGCGACGAAAAACGTGGTCTGTCCCCGATTTTATGAGTTTTGGTGGATGACATGCTGAGCGCAGAATCATTGAAGAAGATCGATTGCGAGATCGCCAAATTCCCGCCCGAGCAGAAGCAGTCGGCGGTGATGGCGGCGCTGGCCATCGCGCAGGTCGAGAAAGGCTGGCTCGCGACCGAGACCATGGATTTCGTGGCGCAGTACCTGAGCATGGCGCCGATCGCGGTGTACGAGGTTGCGAGTTTCTACAATATGTACGACCTCGCGCCCGTGGGCAGGCACAAAGTGACGGTCTGCACCAACCTGCCGTGCGCGCTCTCCGGCGGGGTCGAAGCGGCGGAGCACCTGAAGCAGCGTTTGGGTGTGGATTTCAATGAGACCACCGCGGACGGCCGCTTCACGCTGAAACAGGGCGAATGCATGGGCGCCTGCGGCGACGCGCCGGTGCTGCTGGTCAACAACCGGCGCATGTGCTGTTCGATGTCGAACGACAAGCTGGATCAACTGCTCGCGGAGTTGAAGTGATGCTCGACTACGGCCCAGACGCAATCCTGATGAAAGGCCTGGACGGCTCGAACTGGCACCTCAGGGACTACGAGGCGCGCGGCGGATATGCCGCGCTGAAAAAGATAATCAGCGAGAAGATCACGGCCGACGCCGTCATCGCCGAAGTCAAGAAATCGGGACTGCGCGGCCGCGGCGGCGCCGGCTTCCCGGCCGGGCTGAAGTGGAGCTTCATGCCAAAGCAGTACACCGGGCCCAAATATCTGGTGTGCAATACGGACGAGGGCGAGCCGGGAACGTTCAAGGACCGCGATATCATTCGCTACAACCCGCACATGCTGATCGAGGGCATGATCATCGCGGCTTACGCGATGGGCACGGCGGTCGGCTACAATTACATTCACGGCGAGATCTGGGCCGAATACGAGCTGTTCGAGCGCGCCCTGGACGAGGCGCGCGCGGCCGGCTATCTGGGCACGAATATCCTCGGCGCCGGTTTTTCGTTCGAACTCCACGCCGTCCATGGTTATGGCGCCTACGTCTGCGGCGAAGAGACCGGCTTGCTCGAATCGATCGAAGGCAAGAAGGGCCAGCCGCGCTTCAAGCCCCCGTTTCCGGCGAGCTTCGGCCTGTACGGCAAACCGACCACCATCAACAACACCGAGACATTCGCCGCTGTCCCCTGGATCATCAACAACGGCGGCGATGCCTTCCTCGCCCTGGGCAAGCCCAACAACGGCGGCACCAAGCTGTTCTCCGTTTCCGGGCACGTCAACCGTCCCGGCAACTACGAAGTCAGGCTCGGCACGCCATTTGCGACCTTGCTGGAGATGGCGGGCGGGATGCGCGGCGGCAGGAAGATCAAGGCGGTGATTCCGGGGGGCTCCTCGGCGCCGGTCATTCCCGGCGGCATCATGATGCAGACGGACCTCGACTACGACTCCATCGCCAAGGCCGGTTCCATGCTCGGTTCGGGCGCCGTGATCGTCATGGACGAGACCACTTGCATGGTGCGCGCGCTGGAGCGCCTGTCGTATTTCTATTTCGAGGAGTCCTGCGGGCAGTGCACGCCCTGCCGCGAGGGCACCGGCTGGATGTATCGCGTGGTCCACCGCATAGAACACGGCAAAGGGCGGCAGGAGGACCTGGATCTGCTCACCAATGTGGCCGACAACATCGCGGGGCGCACCATCTGCGCCCTGGGGGATGCGGCGGCGTTGCCGGTGAAAAGCTTCATCAAGCATTTCCGCGACGAATTCCAGTATCACGTCGACCACAAGCATTGCATGGTGAGCGTCCCGGGCGGTTATTACACGCCGTGGAGTGCTGCTGTCGGGCAGACCGCCTGAGAACGATATGCCAAAAGTAGAAATAGACGGCAGGCAGATAGAGGTGCGCAACGGCGCCACCGTGATGGACGCGGCCAACGCGCTCGGCATCACCATCCCGCATTTCTGCTATCACAAGAAACTGTCGATCGCCGCCAACTGCCGCATGTGCCTGGTGCAGGTGGAGAAGGCGCCCAAGCCGCTGCCTGCCTGCGCCACCCCGGTGACCGAAGGCATGAAGGTATTCACCGAATCCGAATACGCCAGGAGTGCGCAAAAATCGGTGATGGAGTTCCTGCTCATCAACCATCCGCTCGACTGCCCGATCTGCGACCAGGGCGGCGAGTGCCAGTTGCAGGATCTTGCGGTGGGCTACGGCAAGAGCGATTCGCGCTACCAGGAAGAAAAGCGCGTCGTGTATCACAAGAACATCGGTGCGTTGATCTCGATGGAAGAGATGAGCCGCTGCATCCATTGCACCCGCTGCGTGCGTTTCGGCCAGGAAATTGCCGGCGTCATGGAACTGGGGATGAAGGGGCGCGGCGAACATTCGGAGATCGTGTCCTTCGTCGGGAATTCGGTCGATTCCGAGCTTTCCGGCAACATGATCGATCTGTGCCCGGTGGGCGCGCTCACCAGCAAGCCGTTTCGCTACAGCGCACGCACCTGGGAACTGGCGCGCAGAAAATCGGTGAGCCCGCACGACAGCCTCGGCTCCAACCTCGTCGTGCAGGTGATGGCGAACACGGTCAAGCGGGTGTTGCCGCTGGAGAACGAAGAGTTGAACGAATGCTGGCTCTCCGATCGTGACCGCTTCTCCTACGAAGGCCTGAATTCCAAAGACCGCCTGACCCAGCCCATGCTCAAGGTGGACGGGAAGTGGCAGGAAGTCGACTGGCTGCAGGCGCTGGAAGCCGTTGCCAAAGGCCTGAAGAACGTACAGACGCAGCATGGTCCGGAGGCGCTGGGCGCGCTGGCCGCGCCGCACTCCACCCTGGAAGAGCTGTACCTGCTGGGCAAGCTCATGCGCGGCATCGGCAGCCAGAACATCGATCACCGCCTGCGCCAGTCGGATTTTTCGGCTGATGCCGTGCAAACCGGCGCGCCCTGGCTGGGCATGAAAGTGACCGATATCGGCGGCCTCGACCGCGTGCTCGTGGTCGCATCCTTCCTGCGCAAGGATCACCCGCTCGTCGCCAGCCGCCTGCGCCAGGCCGCCAAGCGCGGGTTGCAGGTCAATCTGATCCATGCGTCGGACGACGACCTGTTGATCAACCTGGCCAGCAAAGCCATTGTGCCGCCGCAGGAACTGCCGGATATGCTGGCGCAGGTGGTGAAAGCGGTGGCCGAACTGAAACAGAAACCGGCGCCCGCCCCGCTGGCCGCGATCAAAGTCGGCGAGGCCGCAAAGAAGATCGCCGCGAGCCTCGCCTCCGGGGCGAATAGCGGCATTTTCCTCGGCAATCTGGCCGAGCAGCACCCGCAGGCGGCACAACTGCGGCTGCTGGCGCAGGAACTGGCCGGACTGTTGGGCGCACGCTTCGGCTTTTTCGGCGCGGCGGCCAACAGCGTCGGCGCTTACCTGGCGCAGGCCGTGCCCGGCGCGGGCGGCCTCAACGCGGCCGCCATGATTGCGCAACCGCGCAAAGCCTACGTTTTGCTGAACGTCGAACCCGAGCTCGACTGCCATGATCCGCGCGCCGCAATCAGGGCGATGCGCGCGACCGAATTTGTGATTTCCCTGTCGGCGTACAAGGGCTACGCGCTCGAGTACGCCAACGTGATGCTGCCGATCGCGCCGTTTACCGAAACCTCGGGCACCTTCGTCAATGCCGAAGGCCGCATGCAGAGCTTCAACGGGGTGGTCAAGCCCCTGGGCGAGGCGCGGCCGGCGTGGAAGGTGCTGCGCGTGCTCGGCAACCTGCTCGGCATCAAGGGCTTCGACTACGACTCGAGCGAACAGGCGCGCGACGAGATTGCCAAGGCGGGCGAGATCGCAGCCAGGCTCGACAACCGGCTCGCCGGGATCGCGCTGCAACTGCCGGCGGCATCCGGCGGACTGCAGAGAATCGCCGACGTTCCGATTTATTCCAGCGACGCCATCGTGCGCCGCGCCGCCTCGCTGCAACAAACCCTGGATGCCGCGGCGCCGCGCGCATGGATGAATGCCGCGCTGCTCGCCAAGCTCGGCCTGAAAGACGGACAGGCGGTGAAGGTGCGCCAGGGCGACGGCGAGGCCGCGGTGAAAGCGGCGCGCGACGACCGCCTGCCGCGCGACTGCGTGCGTCTGGCCGCCGCACATGCGACGACGCGCGACCTGGGTCCGATGTCGGGCGAACTCAGCGTGGTGCCGCGATGATGGAACTCTACGCCAGCATCGTCGCCATCGGGCTCGGAATGGCGCAAGGCCTGCTCGGTCCGGCGCTGGGCACCGCCGCATTCACCCTGGTCAAGACCTCGGTGCTGATCATGCTCATCGTCGCGCCGCTGCTCGGCGCGGTGGCCTACCTGACGCTGCTCGAGCGCAAAGTCATCGGCTACATGCAGGCGCGCATCGGCCCCAACCGCGTGGGGCCGCTCGGTTTGCTACAGCCGATCGCCGACGGCATCAAGCTGGTGTTCAAGGAAATCATCATCCCGTCCGGCGCCGACAAGATTTTGTTCGTGCTTGCGCCGGTGATCACCCTCACGGTGGCGATGGCGGCGTGGGCGGTGGTGCCGTTCGGCCCGAAGGTGGTGCTGGCCGACGTCAATGCCGGGCTGCTTTACATACTCGCCATCACCTCGATGGGCGTCTACGGCATCATTGTCGCCGGCTGGGCGTCGAACTCGAAATACGCCTTCCTCGGCGCCATGCGCGCCGCGGCGCAGATCGTCTCCTACGAAATCGCCATGGGGTTCGCGCTGGTGTGCGTGCTGATGGTTTCGCAGAGCCTGAACCTCAGCGACATCGTCAACGGCCAGGCCAGAGGCCAGTTCGCCGACATGGGCCTCAATTTCCTTTCCTGGAACTGGCTGCCGCTCGCACCCATGCTGCTGGTGTATTTCATCTCCGGCGTGGCCGAAACCCAGCGCGCCCCGTTCGACATGGCCGAAGGCGAATCGGAGATCGTCGGCTTCCATGTGGAATTTTCCGGCATGCTCTTCGGCGTGTTCTCCATGGGGGAGTACGCGAACATGATCCTGGTGGCGTTCCTCACCGCCATCATGTTTTTCGGCGGCTGGGCCGCGCCGCTCGATACGCCCATCCTCAACTTCATTCCGGGCCCGCTATGGCTGCTGGGCAAGGTGCTGTGCATATTGACCCTGTTCCTGTGGTTCCGCGCGACCTTCCCGCGCTATCGCTACGACCAGATCATGCGCCTCGGCTGGAAGGTGTTCATTCCGCTGACCATCGTCTGGCTGGTATTGATAGCCGCGTGGATGCAGACGCCTTTCTCAATCTGGAAATGACGCGCCATGGCTGAGAAAATTCGCGAGTTCTTCAAGACCTTCCTGCTGCTTGAACTGCTGAAAGGCATGGCGGTCACCGGGCGGCATATGTTCGCGCGCAAGATCACGGTGCGGTACCCGGAGGAGCATACGCCGCAGTCGCACCGCTTCCGCGGCCTGCACGCGCTGCGCCGCTATCCCAACGGCGAGGAACGCTGCATCGCCTGCAAGCTGTGCGAAGCGGTGTGCCCGGCGCTGGCGATCACCATCGAGTCCGAAGAACGCGCCGACGGCACGCGCCGCACCACGCGCTACGACATCGACCTGAACAAGTGCATTTTCTGCGGCTTCTGCGAGGAATCCTGCCCGGTCGACTCGATCGTCGAGACGCGCATCCTCGAATACCATGGCGAGAAGCGCAGCGACCTGCACTACACCAAGGAAATGCTGCTCGCGGTGGGAGACCGCTACGAAGCCGAGATCGCCCGCGACCGCGCGAGCGACGCCGCCTATCGTTGATGAACCTATGAACATCGAACCGATCGTTTTCTACCTGTTCTCGGGCGTCCTGCTGATCGCGGCGCTGCGCGTCATCACCGCGCGCAATCCGGTGCATGCGGCGCTCTACCTGGTGCTCGCATTCTTCACCGCTGCGTCCATCTGGATGCTGCTGCGGGCCGAATTCCTGGCGATCGTCCTGGTGCTGGTGTACGTCGGCGCGGTGATGGTGCTGTTTCTGTTCGTGGTGATGATGCTCGACATCAATATCGACCGGCTGCGCGAGGGCTTCTGGAGCTATCTGCCGCTCGGGGCCGCGGTCGGCGTGCTGATGGTGATCGAGATGGTGCTGGTGCTGGGCGGCAAGTACTTCGGCGCGGAACAATTGCCCAATCCGGCCGATCCCGGCGCGGGCTACAGCAACACCAAGGTGCTCGGTCGGATCCTGTACACCGACTACGTCTATCCGTTCGAACTCGCTGCGGTGATCCTGCTGGTCGCAATCGTCGCGGCGATCGCGCTCACGCTGCGCCGGCGCAAGGACACCAAGCGCCAGGACCCGTCGCAGCAGATCGCGGTCAGGCGCGCAGACCGCGTGCGCCTGGTTTCAATGCCCTCAGAGAAGAAGGAAGGCTGATCGTGCTGTCGATACCGTTGCCCGTGCTGCCGGTGCTGTCGCTGTCGCACTTTCTCATCCTCGGCGCGCTGCTGTTCGCCATCAGCATCGTCGGCATTTTCCTCAATCGCAAGAATGTGATCATCCTGCTGATGGCGATCGAACTGATGCTGCTCGCGGTGAACATGAATTTCATCGCGTTCTCGCATTACCTGAACGACATTTCCGGGCAGGTGTTCGTGTTTTTCATCCTGACCGTGGCGGCGGCCGAGTCGGCCATCGGCCTGGCGATCTTGGTGGTGCTGTTCCGCAATCTCGCCACGATCAATGTCGACGACCTGAACGCGTTGAAGGGCTAAGGGAAGGCCATGGGCAAGGAACAAAGGACGAGCGATAGCGGGGCGGCGGCCGAAAGCCGGCCGATGATCGATAGCCCGGCAACCGTGACAACACCATGACATCGATGCAAAAACTCTATTTGCTGGTTCCGCTGGCGCCCCTCGCCGGGGCGCTGATCGCCGGCCTCGCGGGCCGCGCCATCGGGCGCGCGGGTGCCCACTGGGTGACCATCCTCGGGGTGACGGTTTCGTTCCTCGCTTCGGTGGCGATATTCTTCGACGTGCAGGACGGCAACGTCTTCAACGGCGGCGTCTACACCTGGCTCACCTCGGGCGCGACGCGTTTCGAGATCGGCTTTCTCATCGACCGGCTGACGGTGCTGATGATGGTGGTGGTGACCTTCGTCTCGCTCACGGTGCATGTTTATACCATCGGCTACATGGCGGACGATCCGGGCTACCAGCGCTTCTTCGCCTATATTTCGCTGTTCACCTTCTCCATGCTGATGCTGGTGATGGCCAACAACTTCGTGCAGCTGTTCTTCGGCTGGGAGGCGGTGGGCCTGGTGTCGTACCTGCTGATCGGTTTCTGGTACACCCGGCCGACAGCGATCTACGCCAATCTCAAGGCCTTCCTGGTGAACCGCGTCGGCGACTTCGGTTTCCTGCTCGGCATCGGCCTGATCCTGGCCCATTTCGGCACGCTCGATTACGCCACGGTGTTCGCGCAGTCCTCCGGCATCGTCAACACCACCATCGAGATCGTCCCCGGCGCGCCCTGGATGCTGATTTCGGCGATCTGCATCTGCCTGTTCATCGGCGCCATGGGCAAATCGGCGCAGTTTCCGCTGCACGTGTGGCTGCCCGACTCGATGGAAGGCCCGACTCCGATTTCCGCCCTGATCCACGCGGCCACCATGGTGACCGCGGGCATATTCATGGTGTCGCGCATGTCGCCGCTGTTCGAACTTTCGGAGGCGGCGCTGTCCTTCGTCCTGGTGATCGGCGCGATCACCGCCTTCTTCATGGCGCTGATCGCCGTGGTGCAGTACGACATCAAGCGCGTGATCGCCTATTCGACCCTGTCGCAGCTCGGATACATGACCGTGGCGCTGGGCGCCTCGGCGTATTCGGTCGGCATGTTCCATCTGATGACCCACGCCTTCTTCAAGGCAGTGCTGTTCCTCGGCGCGGGCTCGGTGATCATCGCGCTGCACCACGAGCAGGACATGCGCAGGATGGGCGGCCTGCGCAAATACATGCCGATCACCTATCTCACCATGCTCATCGGCGCGCTCGCGAACGCGGGCTTGCCGCCGTTCGCCGGGTTTTTCTCCAAGGACTCGATCATCGAAGCGGCGCATCTGTCGCATACCCCGGGGTCCGGCTTCGCCCATCTGATGGTGCTCGCCGGGGTGTTCGTCGGCGGCCTGTATTCGTTCCGCCTGATTTTCTACGCCTTCCATGGCAAGGAGCGCTTCGCAGAACACGACGCCGGCCAGGCCGCGGCCAAGGATGGGCACGGCCATGATGCCGGCCACAGTCATGGGGTGGTTCCGCACGAATCGCCGTGGGTGGTGACCCTGCCGCTTGTCCTGCTCGCGATTCCGTCGATTGCCGCCGGCTGGGTCATAGGCACGATGCTCTACGGCGGCTATTTCGGCTCCGCCATTTTCATCGCCCCGGAACACGCCGGGCTGGCCGAGATGGCGAAGGAATTCCACGGGGTGCTCAGCATGACGCTGCACGGCCTGACCGCACTGCCGTTCTGGCTCGCGCTCGCCGGGGCGGCCACCGCCTGGTATCTGTACATCGCGCGCCCCGAACTGCCGGCGGTGCTGCGGCAGAAGTCGAGCTTCATCGTCAACATCCTGATGGAGAAGTACGGCTTCGACCGTTTCAACGACTGGTTTTTCGCCGGCGGCGCGCGCGCGCTCGGTGGCGGCCTGTGGAAAATCGGGGACGTGGCCGTCATCGACGGTTTCATGGTCAACGGCAGCGCGCACGTGGTGGGTTGGCTCTCGAGCCTGGTACGCCTGTTCCAGTCCGGTTATATCTATCACTACGCCTTCACCATGATCATCGGGGTATTCGTGCTGCTGACGCTGTGGTTCGGGCCGGCCTAGGGGAAAGACGATGACTTCCGCTCCCTGGCTCAGCCTCAGCATCTGGATCCCGATCCTGTTCGGCCTGGTGGTGCTAGCCTTCAGCGACCGCCATGCGGCGCAGGTGCGCCAGATTTCCCTGATCGGCGCCTTGGCGGGGCTGGCCGCAAGCCTGCCGTTGTACTCCGGCTTCAACACCCAGACGAGCGCGATGCAGTTCGTCGAATTCTCCGACTGGATCCCGCGCTTCAACATCAACTACAACCTCGGCGTGGACGGCATTTCCGTGCTGTTCATCCTGTTGAACAGTTTCATCACCGTGCTGGTGGTGCTCGCGGGCTGGGAGTCGATCCGGCAGCGGGTGGCGCAGTACATGGCGGCTTTCCTGATCATGTCGGGCGTGCTGAACGGCGTATTTGCGGCGCTGGACGCGATGCTGTTCTACGTGTTCTTCGAGGCTTCGCTGATCCCGATGTATCTGATCATCGGAGTCTGGGGCGGGCCCAACCGCGTCTATGCGGCGGTGAAGTTCTTCCTTTACACCCTGTTCGGGTCGCTGTTGATGCTGGTCGCCTTGCTCTACCTCTATCAGGCGTCCGGCGGCAGTTTCGCCATCCTCGACTGGCACAAGCTGCCGCTCGCGATGACGCCGCAGCTTCTGCTGTTCGGCGCCTTCTTCTTCGCGTTCGCGGTCAAGGTGCCGATGTGGCCGGTGCATACCTGGCTGCCCGACGCCCACGTCGAGGCGCCCACCGGCGGCTCCGCGGTGCTGGCGGCGGTACTGCTCAAGCTCGGCGCCTACGGCTTCATCCGGTTCTCGCTGCCGATGCTGCCCGACGCGAGCCATGCGCTGTCTGGTTTCATGATCGCGCTGTCCCTGATCGCGGTGGTCTATATCGGCCTCGTGGCGATCGCGCAAACGGACATGAAGAAGCTGATCGCCTATGCGTCGATCGCGCACATGGGTTTCGTCACCCTCGGTTTCTTCATTTTCAACGCCTACGGCATCGAAGGGGCGCTGGTGCAGATGGTGTCGCACGGCTTCGTTTCTGCCGCGATGTTCCTGTGCGTGGGCGTGATGTACGACCGCATGCACAGCCGCAACATCGCCGACTACGGCGGCGTGGTCAATACCATGCCCAAGTTCGCGTCGCTGATGATGCTGTTCGCCATGGCCAATTGCGGGCTCCCGGCCACCAGCGGCTTCGTCGGCGAATTCATGGTCATCATGGGCGCGTTGAAGCTCAATTTCTGGATCGGGGCTCTCGCGGCGACCACGCTCATATTCGGCGCGGCCTACACGCTGTGGATGTACAAGCGGGTGATCTTCGGCGCCGTGGCCAACGACCATGTGGCCAAGCTTAAGGATATCGGCGCGCGCGAATTCCTGGTGCTGGCGCTGCTCGCGCTCGCCGTGCTCGGCATGGGACTGTATCCGCTGCCTTTCACCGAGGTGATGCACGCCTCGGTCAACGACCTGCTGAAGCACCTGACGGCGAGCAAGCTGTAAGGCCAACCATGAATTTCATCATGCCCAATCTGCAGCCCGCCTACCCTGAGATCTTCCTTCTCGCCATGGTCTCGGTCGTCCTGGTGGTGGATCTGTTCCTGCCCGAGCGGCTGCGCCACGTCACCTATTCGCTGACGCAGTTGACGCTCGCCGGCTGCGCGCTGCTCACGCTGGACGTCGCCTACCTCACCGAGGGGCAGATCGCCTATACCTTCAACAACATGTTCGTCGCCGACCTGATGGGGCACGCGCTGAAGCTCGGCGCCTATATCGGCGTGTCCACGACGCTGGTCTATTCCCGCGCCTATCTCACCGACCGCGGCCTGTGGAAAGGCGAGTTCTTCGCGCTGGTGCTGTTTGCGCTGATGGGCATGATGGTGATGATCTCGGCCAACCACTTCCTCGCCCTCTACCTCGGCCTGGAGCTGCTGTCGCTGTCGCTCTACGCCCTGGTAGCGCTCAACCGCGATTCGGCGCAGTCGACCGAAGCGGCGATGAAGTACTTCGTGCTGGGCGCGCTCGCCTCGGGCCTTTTGCTCTACGGCATGTCCATGATCTACGGCGCCACCGGGACGCTCGACATTTCCCGCGTGGCGCAGGCGATCGCCAGCGCCAATCCCAACAAGATCGTGCTCACCTTCGGTCTGGTATTCCTGGTCTCGGGCATGGCATTCAAGCTGGGCGTGGTGCCGTTCCACATGTGGATCCCGGACGTCTACCACGGCGCGCCCACCGCGATGACGCTGCTCATCGGTTCGGCGCCCAAGCTGGCGGCGTTCGCCATGGCCATGCGCCTGCTGGTCAATGGCCTCCTCGATCTGGCGGTCGACTGGCAGCAGATGCTGGTGATCCTGTCTGTGCTGTCGATGGCCGTCGGCAACTTCGCCGCGATCGCGCAGACCAATATCAAGCGCATGCTCGCCTACTCGACCATTTCGCACATGGGCTTCATGCTGCTGGGCCTCTTGGCCGGCGTGGTCAACGGCAACTGGCTGAATGCGGCCGACGCCTACAGCGCCGCGATGTTCTACGTCGTGGTCTACGTGCTGACCACCCTGGGGACTTTCGGCATGGTGATGCTCTTGTCGCGCGCCGGCTTCGAAGCCGAGAACCTGGACGATTTCAAGGGGCTGAACGCGCGTAACCCGTGGTACGCCTTCATCATGCTGCTGCTCATGTTCTCGCTCGCCGGGGTGCCGCCCACAGTGGGCTTCTACGCCAAGCTATCGGTGCTGCAGCCTCTCCTGGCGGCGGACATGGTATGGCTCGCGGTCGCGGCGGTGCTGTTCTCCCTCGTCGGCGCGTTCTACTACCTGCGCATCGTCAAGCTGATGTATTTCGACGCGCCGGTCGATTCCGCGCCGATACGACCCAGTTTGGACATGAGCGTGCTGATCTCCGTCAACGGCCTGGCGGTGCTCGCGCTCGGCGTCATGCCGCAGTCGCTGATGGCGCTGTGCTACTTGTCCATTAAATCCCTGTGAGCCCGCGCGCGGGACTGCTGCTGCAGCTCGCCGCGACCGCCATTGCCGCCGGATGCCGCCGATGAAATTCGTTGAGCGCCTCAATCGCGCGTGGGCCGCAGGCGACACCCTGCTGTGCGTCGGCCTCGATCCGGACCCCGCCAGGCTGCCGCGGCAGTTTGCCGCCGCCAGCCATCCGCTATTCGAGTTCGGCCGCGCGATTGTGGACGCCACGGCCGACCTGGTATGCGCGTTCAAGCCGCAGATTGCCTACTATGCGGCCGCGCGCGCGGAAAACCAGCTCGAGATGACCATCGCCCACATCCACCGGCACTATCCCGGGATACCGGTGATCCTCGACGCCAAGCGCGGGGACATAGGCAGCACGGCCGAAATGTATGCGCGGGAAGCCTTCGAGCGCTACCAGGCAGATGCGCTTACCGTCAATCCCTATCTGGGCTCGGATTCGCTTGCGCCCTACCTGGAGTTCGCCGACAAGGGCGTGATCGTGCTGTGCCGCACGTCCAACCCGGGCGCCCGCGATGTGCAGGACATCGACAGCCGCGGCAGGAAGCTGTACCAGATCATTGCCGAAAAAGCGGCGCGCGACTGGAACGCCAGGGGCAACGTGCTGCTGGTCGTGGGGGCGACGTACCCGGAGGAACTGGCCGAGATCCGCGCCATCGCCGGCGACATGCCGCTTCTGGTGCCGGGCGTGGGGGCGCAGGGCGGCGATGTCGCCGCCGTGGTCGCGAACGGCGCGACCGCGGACGGGAAAGGGCTCGTCATCAGCACCTCGCGCGCCGTGCTCTACGCCGGCAGCGGCGAAGATTACGCCCAGGCCGCGAGGTCGGCGGCGCAGAAACTGCGCGACGAGATCAACCTCTGCCGCAAGGCCGGGCGATGAAGGATGCCGACCTGACCGAGACGCAGCTCGTCAGCGAGACTGTGTTCCAGGGCAAGCTCCTGCGGGTCAAGTGCGATGCGGTGAGCCTGCCCGACGGCAAATCCGCGACGCGCGAATACGTCGAGCACGATGGCGCGGTCATGATCATCCCGGTGCTGGATTCGGGCGAACTGGTGATGGAACGCCAGTACCGCTACGCCTTGCGCCGGCACTGCCTCGAGTTTCCGGCCGGCAAGATCGATCCGGGCGAGGAACCGCTCGCCACGGGCCGGCGCGAATTGCTGGAGGAAACCGGCTATGTCGCGGCCGAATGGATCTATCTCACTACCATCCATCCCACGGTGGCCTATTCGACCGAGCGCATCCTGGTCTATCTCGCGCGGGGCCTCGAGCACCGGGGCTGCAATCCGGACGAGGGTGAATTCCTCGAAGTGCTCACCCTGCCGCTGGCGGCGCTGCTCGATCTGGTGCGCACGGGCGAGATCACCGACGTGAAAACGGTGATCGGCGTGCTCTGGCTGGAGAAGCTCCGCGGCGGTGAATGGCCCACCGGGCTCGCGCTGCCGGACGACAACGCGGGTTCCGCATGAAACCGGGCGGGCGGCGTGAGGCAGCGCCGCTCCGGGGGGCGCGTGCCACTGCGCTCGCGCTGCTGCTGGGATTGTTCAACGCGGCATCCGCAGTTGCCGGAGGATTCACGATCGGGGGCAGCGGCGCCGCGATCGGCACCATGCAACTGCTCGCCAATGAATTCACTGCGAAGAATCCGCAAATTCCGATCGCGATGGTGCCCAAACTGGGCAGCCGCGGCGGCATCAATGCGGTGCTCGACGGCGCTATCGGGCTAGCGGTGACGTCACGCGCCCTGGAACAGGGTGAGCGCAAGCGCGGCGCGGTGGAAATCGAATACGCGCGCACGCCTTTCGTGTTCGCGGTTTCCGCCGAATCCGGAGTCAGCGCGATTACGTCGCGGGAACTGGCCGACATCTACTCCGGCAAGACGACGGCCTGGTCTGACGGCAGCCCGGTGCGCGTGATGCTGCGACCGCCAGGCGATGTCGATACCGAAATGGTCAGGAACCTCTCGCCCGAAATCGGGCGGGGGCTTCTGGCGGCGACGGCGCGTCCCGGCGTGCGCGTTTCGGTGAACGATCAGGATGCGGCCAGCGATATTGAAAGAATACCCGGCGCGATCGGGCCGAGCACGCTCGCTCTGATCGTGTCCGAGGGCAGGGCGCTGCGAGCGCTCAAATTCGACGGCAGGGAACCCACGCCGATGAACGCGGCTTCCGGCGCCTACCCGTATCACAAGCGCCTGTTCCTGGTGACCGGCGGCAGAAGAGCGGCGGAAGTCGAGCGCTTTATCGCTTTCGTGCGGTCGCCTGCGGGGCGGAAGATTCTCCTCGGCAACGGACAATGGATTCCCTGAGCCTGCCGCCGATGCCGCTCCAAGACAGCGATCGTCTGATTTCCTTTATCGCCCGGCTGGCACTGTCCGTCGCCGCCACGGTCGCGTTGGCCATTCCGCTGGGCTTTTCGGTGCACGAATACACCGACCTGATCAGTCGCACCGACCGCCAGGCCCTGACCAAGGCCGGGGCGATCACTGGGCTGATCAGCGGCAACCCTGACTTGTGGACGTATCAGATACAGCGCATGGAAGAACCGCTGGCGAACTACCCGGTGCCGACCGACGATGACAGGGCGACGGTATACGACGCGCGGGGCATGCGGCTCTTGAGCGTGGGTGATCCGCCCGCCTGGCCGGTGCTCAAGCGCTCGCGCCCGCTCTATGACTCCGGCCGCGTGGTCGGCAAGGTCGAGGTCGAACGCTCGCTGCGCGCCTTCCTGTACCAGATTGCGCTCACGGCGCTGCTTGGCTTGTTACTGGGCGGCGCGGTGTACGGCGTTGTGCTGACCCTGCCGCGGCGGGCGCTGCGGCGGATGGGCCTGGCACTGGATGCGGAGCATGCGACGTTGCGCTCGAGCGAGGAGCGCTATCGCACCGTGGCCGATTTTACCTACGACTGGGAGTACTGGCGCGGCCCGGACGGGAGCCTGCGTTACGTTTCACCGTCCTGCCTGCGCGTCACCGGTTATCGGGCGGGCGAGTTCCAGCAGGATCCCGGGCTGTTGTTGCAGATCGTGCATCCCGACGATCGCGCGGAGCTGGATCGACACCTTCATACGGTCGAAAAACCGGAAGCCAACACCGATCACTACGAACTGGATTTTCGCATCCTCACGCGCGACGGCGAAGAACGCTGGATCGCTCACGTGTGCCAGCCCATATCCGATCAGGATGGGAAATACCTGGGGCGGCGCGCCTGCAACCGCGACATCACCAAGCGCAAACGGGCCGAGGCTGCCAAGGCGCAACTTGAGGCGCAGTTGCGCGAGTCGCAGAAAATGGAGGCGCTGGGTACGCTCGCGGGAGGGGTTGCGCACGACTTCAACAACATCATCGCGGCGATTCTGGGCAATCTGGAGCTGGTACGGCAGGACGTGGGCCCTGCGCACGCGGCGCTGGAAGGCCTGGAGGAGATTCGCAAAGCGAGCCGCCGCGCCATGGACCTGGTGCGGCAGATCCTTGCCTTTGGACGGCGCCAGGGGCTCTCGCGCAAGGCGATCTCGCTGGCGCCGGTGGTGGAGGAATCGGCGCGGCTGCTGCGCCCAACGCTGCTGGAGGGCATCACGCTGAACATCGAGTGCGCGACCGACGCGCCGACGGTGCTGGCGGACACGACCCAGATCCAGCAGGTGCTGCTCAACCTGTGCGGCAACGCCTGGCAGGCGATGCGCGGCCAGGGGCGGCCGGGCGTGATCAAGGTGCGCCTGGAGGCGCACCGTGTCGATGAGGCGCCGTACCAGAACCCTGAAGGCCGCTCCGCGGGCGAGCGCATCGGTCTTCGCCCGGGCCGTTACGCCTGCCTGACGGTGAGCGACAACGGGCCGGGCATGGACGAGGCGACGCGCTCGCGCATGTTCGAGCCGTTTTTTACCACCAAACCGGTGGGCGAGGGCACGGGGCTCGGGCTGGCGGTGGTGCACGGTATCGTGCAGGCGCACGAAGCGTGCATCGTGGTGGACAGCGAGCCCGGCAAAGGCACGACCTTCCGCATCTATTTTCCCGCAGTCAATGCCCCGCTCCCGGCCCTTGCCGGGCAAGAGCCGCCGGCGCCGCGCAAGAGCGACGGCGATGCCCTGGTGTTGCACGGAGAGGGCAAGCACATCCTTTATGTGGATGACGACGACGCCATCGTGTTCCTGATGAGGCGGCTGCTGGAGAGGCGGGGCTTTCGCGTGAGCGGCTACACCGATGCGTACGCCGCGGTTGCGGCAGTGCGCGCCAACCCGGGGCAATTCGATCTGGCGGTGACCGATCACAACATGCCCGGCATGTCGGGACTGGACGTGGCGCGGACGCTGCGCGAGATCCGCGGCGATCTGCCGGTGGTCGTGGCGTCCGGCTACGTCTCCGAGGAGTTGCGCATCCAGGCGCCCGCGGCCGGAGTGCGCGAACTGCTGTTCAAGCCCAATACCGTCGAGGATTTTTGCGGCATGGTCGCGCAGCTGGCGAACGGGGCGGGACCCATCGTGACCGGTCAAACGAAAGCCTGAACCGACCGGGCGCGCTTGAAGGCCGAACTCGACCGCGCCGGCAAGTTGTTGCGATGGGCGATATTCAAAGTTTTTTGGAAGCCGCATGGATACGAGCTTTGACCAGGAAGTGCTCGACGCCGCGCTGACGCTGATTCATACGCGCCAGCACGTGTCGCCCAAGCGTCTCGGCGATCCGGGTCCGAACCCCGAACAGGTCGACAAGATCCTCAGCGCAGCGGGCGCAGCGCCCGATCATGGTCGCCTGAATCCATGGCGCCTGATCATCATCCCGCCCGAGCGGCGCCATCTTCTGGGCGCAGCCTTTGCCGAGGCGCTGTTCGAGCGTGATGGCGAGGCGACCGAGGTGCAGATGCAAGACGCGAGAGCGAAGGCGTTCCGCGGCCCGCTCCTGGTGTTGGTGGTCGTGCGCCTCGATCCGGAACTGGGGCCTACCCATCCGCAGGAGCGCGTGGTTTCCGCGGGTTGCGCCATTCAGAACATGCTGCTCATCGCCCATGCGATGGGGTTCGGCGCCGGACTGTCCAGCGGCAGGGCGCTGTACTCGCGGCAAATGCGCCTGCTGTTCAATCTAAGCGAGCATGAACAACCGCTTTGCTTTCTGACCGCGGGCACGGTGCAGACGAGCAAGTCCGCGCGGCCGCGGCCGCTCATGGCCGATTACACCTCCGCTCTGTAGCGGGCCTGCCTCAGTACCTGGCGCTCCCCGGCGTGCGCGGGAACGGAATCACGTCGCGCACATTCGCGAGCCCCGTGATGTAGGACACGGTGCGCTCGAAGCCGAGCCCGAAGCCGGCGTGCGGCACGCTGCCGTAGCGGCGCAGGTCGCGGTACCAGCCGTAGTGGGCCTTGTCGAGCTTCGCCTCGTCCATGCGCGCGTCGAGCACCGCCAGGCGCTCCTCGCGCTGGCTGCCGCCGACGATTTCGCCGATGCCGGGTGCGAGCACATCCATGGCCGCGACCGTCCTGCCGTCGTCGTTGAGGCGCATGTAAAACGCCTTGATCTCTTTCGGGTAATTCATCAGCACCAGCGGGCCGCCCACGTGCTTTTCGGCGAGGTGGCGCTCGTGCTCGGATTGCAGGTCCATGCCCCAGTTCACCGGGAATGCGAACTTCTCCCGCGTTTTCCCGAGGATGGCTATCGCCTCGGTATAGTCCATGCGCACGAATTCCTTGTCGACCATGCCCTGCAGCTTGTCGATGAGGCCTTTTTCGACGCGCTCGTCGAAAAACGCCATGTCGTCGGCGCGCTCCGCCAGCACCGCCGCGAACACGTATTTGAGCAGGGCTTCGGCGAGTGTCGCGTTGCCGGTCAGGTCGGCGAAAGCGATCTCGGGTTCGACCATCCAGAATTCCGCCAGATGGCGGCTGGTGTTGGAATTCTCGGCGCGGAAAGTCGGCCCGAAGGTGTAGACCTTCGATAGCGCCAAACAGTAGGCCTCGACGTTGAGCTGGCCCGACACGGTGAGGAAGGTCTCGCGGCCGAAGAAGTCCCCGGCGTAGTCGATCTTGCCCTGCGGCGTGCGCGGCAGGTTCGCCAGATCGAGCGTGGACACGCGGAACAGTTCGCCCGCGCCCTCGGCGTCGGAGTTGGTGATGATGGGCGTGTTCACCCAGAAAAAGCCGTGCTCGTGGAAAAAGCGGTGGATCGCCTGGGCGACGGTGTGGCGCACGCGCGTCGTCGCGCCGATGACGTTGGTGCGCGGCCGCAGGTGCGCGACTTCGCGCAGGTACTCCATGGTGTGCGGCTTGGGCTGGATCGGATAGGTATCGGGATCCTCCACCCAGCCCATCACTTCGATGCCGCTCGCCTGCATTTCGAACGGCTGGCCTTTGGCGGGCGAGGGCACGATGGTGCCGGTGGCCACCACTGCACAGCCCGCGGTGAGGCGCAGAATTTCATCGCCGTAATTCGCGAGCGCAGCGGGGGCCACCACCTGCACCGGATGGAACGAGGAGCCGTCGGAGACATGAAGAAAGGAAATCCCGGCTTTGGAGTCGCGGCGGGTGCGCACCCAGCCCTTGAGCGTGACCTGGCCGCCTTCAGGGGCGCGGCCGGAGAGGATGTCTTGGCAGGTGCAGGTAGTCATTGGATCCCGGAAAATGCAAAGCGCGATACGCCGAAAAGTCGAATTCTACTCTGGCCGGCGGTCGTGATACTGTTCGAATTTATGTCGTTCCGAGGGTAATCCGATGACTGTGAGCATACGCAAGATCGAAGCGCGCGACGCGGCGCGCTGGCGCGGGCTGTGGGATGGCTATTGCCGTTTTTATGAACGCGAGCTGTCCGCAGCGGTCACGCGCCATACCTGGGCGCGCATCCTGGACCCCGCATCGCCGGTGCACGCCATCGTGGCCGAGCGCGCAGGCGAGGGCGTGATCGGCATGGCCAATTACATCCTGCACGAGAATACCTGGACCCTCACCCCGGTGTGCTACCTCGAAGACCTGTTCGTCGATCCCGGCCAGCGGGCGGCCGGCGTGGGAAAAGAACTGATCGACTGGCTGGTGGCGCAGATGAAAGCCGAGCGCTGGTCGCGGCTGTACTGGAATACCAGGGAGAACAACTATCGCGCGCGCGGGCTGTACGACAAGTACACGCCGCACAGCGGGTTCCTGCGCTACGTCGTCAACAATCCGGACGCCTGATGCGCGCCTGCGCGGCGGACCCTCATTTCCTGTGCAAAATTTCGGGACCGCCGGTACCTACCGTCCGTTCATAGACGCCGTCGCCGGCTTTCTTGTACTGCGTGAGGCCGGAGTTCTTGATCTTGCTGTCCGACAGCGACCAGGTGCCGCCCAGCGCGACTGCGCTGATGCGGCGCTCGCACGGCTGGCCGCAAGCGGGGCAGGCCGCCAGCCTGGGGTCGGCCATGCGCTGCATCACCTCGAACCGGCCTTTGCATTTTTCGCAGTGGCCCGAGGTGGGGGCGTATTCGTAGATCGGCACGATTACAAGGCTGCGGGCAAGGCGACGCGGAGTTTTTCCGCCCACGGGGACAGTGCCGGCAGGATCGACGCTTCCAGTTCGACGCCGCTCGCCAACTGGCGAGCCCGGCGCAGGAGACCCATCTGCCCGGGCAGGCGCACGCGCTCGAATCCCCGTCGCGGCGGGTTGTCCACACAGGCTTGGGCCACCCAGTCCATCTGGCGGCGGAAGGCGCCGCCGCCGCTGAAGGCTTCCGGATCCAGAATCTGCAGGAAGACGCTGGCCCCCAGCGGTTCCCGGGGATCCGCACGGCCGTGACCGGCCAGGCCCGCCGTGAGCGCTTCCACCAGCAGTGCCAGGCCATATCCCTTGTGACCTGCGTCGAGTCCGCCCAGCGGCAGGATGGTTCCCTTGTGCGCCCCGGCCAAAACCGCGGGATCGTCGGTCGGCTCGCCGTTCTCGTCGATCAGCCAGTGATGCGGCAGGCGTCGTCCTTCCTTGCGCAAGCGATTGGTCAGACCGTTGGTGGTGATGGAGGTGGATACGTCGACCAGCACCGGGCCCTCGCCGGTCGGAAAGCCGATGGCGAGCGGACTGGGCGAGAACACCGAGCGCAGTCCGCCATGGGGTGCGACGCTGGCGCCGGCCGGTGCGGAGGACAGCAGCAGCATGACCAGGCCCTGGTCGGTGGCGCGCTTCAGGTAGGCGGCGAGGCAGGCGATGTGATGGCTGCGGCCTATGGTCACCGTGCCGCTGCCGTAGGTTTTCGCTTTTTCGGTTGCGATTTCCATCGCGCGCAGCACCAGCCAGGGGCCCGGCAGGTTCTGGCCGTCCCAGGTGAGCACGGCGCCATGATCGGCGAGCGCAATCGGTTCGCCCTGCGTCTTCATGTGGCCCGCTTCGATATGCTGCAAGTACGTGGCGAGCAGCTGCAGCCCGTGCGTATCGTGGCCGAGCAGGTCGGCTTCGACCAGGATGTCGGCGACGTCGCGCGCGCGGTCACCGGGCATTCCGGCGGCGGTCAGCAGCGCCTGGGCGAACCCGACGAGCGCCAGACTGGCATAGCGCGTTCTGGGGGCGGACGGAGGTATCGCGGTCATATTGAAAGTGGCCATCGGTCCTTGAACAGTGGATTTTACCCGGCAAGATCAAGTCCCGCGCGGTAAATAAGCGGGCGGCCGCCATCCGGTCGGTCTTCAAATTCGAAACCGGAAGCGACTGGCGCGGTTCGTTCAATGGTAATACAATTCTCATCGACCTGTATTACACATTGGAGGCGGTCATGACACTCACCGTGCGTCTGCCCGAGCGGGTGGAGCAGGACCTCGCGGAATATTGCACCAGGCATCGCTTGAGCAAGAGCGAGGCGGTCAAGCTCGCGCTCGACCAGTTGCTCGTGGCGAGCGCGGGCAAGCCCAGCCCTTACGATCTGGGCAAGGATTTGTTCGGGCCGCACACCGACGCCACGCCGACCGAAGATACCGCGCGCAACAGCAAGCGGCTTCTGCGCGAACATTTCCGCGGCAAGGGCAAGTGACCGGTATTCTTGTCGATACCGGGTTCCTGGTCTCCTTGTTTCGGCCCGACGACCGGCTGCGGGCGCAGGCGCGTGAATGCCTGCTGGCGCACCGGCAGCCGCTCGTCACCGCCGCGCCGGTGATCGTCGAGACCTGTTTTTTTCTCGACGCGGCGGGCAAGGGCAGGCTGCTGGAATGGGTTCAGCGCGGCGCAATTACAGTCGCGGATATACCCGTAAGCGCCTACGCCGAAATCGGGACCGTCATCCGCAAGTATGCCGACCGGAAAATCGACTTCGCTGATGCAACGCTTGTCTGGCTCGCAAACAACACCGGCATGCGCGACATTCTCACCGTGGACGAGGCGGATTTCTCGGTCTATCGCGTCAAGGGCGGGAAGCGCTTCGCGCTGGTGAAATGGTTTAGCTGATCAGCGGGAAAGCCAATAAGACGCCGGTTAACTTTGTACGTGGTCTTGGCGTTCATGCTTGAGGATTCCCCTTGGCTGCGAAATTAGCCGCACACCCCCACGAACCCGCAGGCGCTGCAGAAATCGCAACCGTCTTTCTTGATCACGGCGTAATTGCCGCACTCGGGGCAGCGCGCGCCTTTCATCATCGGCGCGGCGCCGCGCTCCGGAGTTTCCAGGATGCCCATGGTCTGCACCGGCATGCCGTCCTCGGTGAGGATGCCGAGCATGGCGTAGCGGTGGATGATCAGCCGCGCGAGGTAGGACACGGTGGAGGGCCAGTTTTGCTGCTTGCGGCTGCCCGGGGTGAAGGCCATGAAATCGCCCAGCGGCTCGGGGTAGTTGAGCAGCTTGCGCAGTTTCATCCCGATCCAGGCCGGGTCGATGATGCGCATGTCGAGCGACAGGATTTTGCACAGCCCGTCGAGCGAGCGCGGATACTCGCCCGAGAGCCACATCGAGTAGGGGCGCGTCAGGCCGTCGGGCAGGGTGATTTCCTTCAAGCCGAGCACGAAATCGTCGCGGGTGCCGGGATTCAACACGTCCACGGTCCAGGACATGGTGCCGTCGGCGCCGGTCTTGGGCTCCTTCAGGCTGAACATGGCGTCGAGCACCGGACCGTGCTTGACTTCGGGCAGGGCTCCCAGGCGCTCGCAGCGCCAGCGCACCAGTTGCGCCACGGCGGAGGTGACGCTGGGCATGCGCATCTTCTCGCCATGCGGCGGAAACGCCATGTCGAAGGCGTCGTCGCCGACGGTTTTCGCCAGCGTATCGAGCTTCAGCCGCAACCAGGCCGGATCGTCGGCGCGCATGTCCATCGACAGGGTCTTCGCCACTGCACCGAGTCCGCGCGGCTGCTCGCTGCCGTTGACCCAGACTTCGAACGGATGGGCGTGGATCTCGTTTTCGACGTGGCCGACGAACAGCGCGAAATGCCCGTGCGGGTGTTCGATCATGTAGGTCCATGCCGGATTGCCTTCGGCGAGCTTGGGCCGTCCCGGCCAGCGCAGGCTGGCGAGCACGGGTTCGGGCACCGCCTTGATTTCGATGCGGCGGTTGACGTCGCTCGAGACGAAGTCCTGCGGCCCGAGGACCGGGCGCGCCGCGTCGGTCCCGCCGGGGGACAGGGTGCTGCCCACGGACAGCACCGAGCCGAGCACGCTGTTGGGGCGGTAGGTGGCGAGGCCCTTCAAGCCGGATTTCCAGGCGGCCATGTACAGGCCCTGGAACTCCTCGTAGGGATAGTTTTCCGGCACGTTGACCGTCTTGGAAATGCTGGTGTCGACGTACGGCGCAACCGCGGCGACCATGGCTTCGTGCGCCGCGGCCGAGATCGCGAGCGCGGTGACGAAATAATCGGGCAGGGCGCCGCCGCCGGCAGGCGCAGGCAGGGCGCCATGCGCGAGCAGATGGCGGTACAGGCGCCAGGCGTAATCCTCGACCGGAAACTCCTGCAACGTGCCGTCGGCCATGCGCTTCTTGCGCGTGTAGCTCCAGGAGAACGGCGGTTCTATGCCGTTCGAGGCGTTGTCGGCGAAGGCTAGGCTGATGGTGCCGGTGGGGGCGATCGACAGCAGGTGGCTGTTGCGCAGCCCCTGTTTCCTGATCAGCGCCTTGATTTCCTGCGGCAGGCGCGTGGCGAAGCTGGTGCCCGACAGGTACATGTCGGCATTGAACAGCGGAAAGGAGCCGCGCTCGCGCGCGAGATTGCTCGCGGCGCGGTAGGCGCAATCGCGCATCGCTTCGGAGATTTTCGCTGCCGTCGCGCGCGCGCCCTCGCTGTCGTAGCGCTGGCACAGCATGATCAGCGCGTCGCCCAGGCCGGTGTAGCCCAGGCCGACGCGGCGCTTGTTCATCGCCTCTTCGTGCTGCTGCGGCAGGGGCCAGGCGGTCGCGTCGAGCACGTTGTCGAGCATGCGCACCGAGGTCTCCACCACGGTGCCGAAGCGCTCGTAATCGAACGCGGCGCGCGCGGTAAACGGGTCGGAGACGAAGTTGGTCAGGTTGATCGAGCCCAGACAGCAGCAGCCGTAAGGGGGCAGCGGCTGTTCGGCGCAGGGATTGGTCGCCTCGATGGTCTCGCAGTAGTTGAGGTTGTTGTCGCGGTTCATGCGGTCGAGGAACAGGATCCCCGGCTCGGCGTGATCGTAGGTCGAGCGCATGATCTGATCCCACAGCTCGCGCGCGCGCAGCTTGCGGTAGACCCACAGCCCGTCCTCGCGCTGGTAGGCGCCGCTGCCGAGCAGTTCCTTGTGCGGCCGTGCCTTGTGCACGAGTTCCGCTTCGAGGTCGCCCTCCACCGCCCGCATGAAGGCATCGGTGACGCCGACCGAAATATTGAAGTTGGAGAGGTCGCCGCGGTCCTTGGCGTGGATGAATTCCTCCACATCCGGATGGTCGCAGCGCAGCACGCCCATCTGCGCGCCGCGGCGCGAGCCCGCCGATTCGACCGTCTCGCAGGAGCGGTCGAACACCCGCATGTAGGATACCGGGCCGCTGGCGCGCGAGTGCGTGCCTTTCACTTCCGAGCCCTTGGGACGGATGGAGGAAAAGTCGTAGCCGACGCCGCCGCCGCGGCGCATGGTTTCCGCCGCCTGCTGCAGGGCGGTGTAAATGCCGGGCTTGTTGTCGACGATTTCGGAGATTGAGTCTCCCACCGGCTGCACGAAGCAGTTGATCAGCGTCGCCTGCATCTGGATGCCGGCGGCCGACATGATGCGGCCGGCCGGGATGAAGCCGGCCTCCATCGCCTGCAGGAAGCGCCTTTCCCACACGGCGCGCTTGTCCTCGGGTTCGGCTGCGGCGAGCGCGTGGGCGATGCGCGCGCGTACGTCGTCGATGCTGGCCTCGGTGCCTTTGGCGTACTTCTCCAGCAATACGTCGCGGCTGATTACCTGATTGGGGAGGGGGGGAACAAGGACGCTGGAGGCTTTGATTTCTTTTTTTGTAATATCCATGTTATCAAGACCTTATAATTATAACTTGTGGTGAAGTGTGATCAGCATACTACAAATTCCTGGCTTGTGCAGGGATACGCAAATCCCTGTTTTCTGGTATGAACGATCCAGCGAAAAGCGCCGAATCGGCGCCGGGAGTCGGCTTGTCGCGGGCTCGTTTACCGGGCGACCATGTTGTCGCGACGTTTCTTGAGCGAGCGCAGCCCTACCTGATGCCGGCCCGCATGAAGGACTGAACGAACTGGCGCTGGAACAGCACGAAGGCGACCAGCAGCGGCACCACCGACATCAGCGTCGCCGCCGTGATGATCGGCCACTGCACCCCGGATTCCGGCGCGCCGAAGATGGCCAGGCCCACGGTCAGCGGGCGCGTTTCGACCGAATTGGTGATCACCAGCGGCCAGAGGAAATTGTTCCAGTGGTAGCTGACCGAGACCAGGCCGTAGGCGAGATACACCGGGCGGGCGAGCGGCATGTAGACGCGGAACAGGATCTGCAGCATACCGGCTCCCTCGACGCGCGCGGCGTCCTCAAGTTCCTTGGGCACGGTCTTGAACGCCTGGCGCAGCAGGAAAATGCCGAAGGCGCTCGCCATGTACGGCAGCGCGATGCCGGGGATGGTGTCGACCAGGTTGAGCGCGCTCATGGTGCGGTAGTTCTCGACGATCAGCACCTCCGGCATGATCATCAGCTGCACCAGCACGAGCGCGAAGGCGAGGTCGCGGCCGAAGAATCGGAAACGCGCGAACGCGTAGCCGGCCAGGGTGCAGAGAACGAACTGCGCGGAGAGCGTGAGCGTGACCAGGATGAAGGTATTCAGGAAATAGCGCGGGAACGGCGCCTGGCTCCAGGCGACGCGGAAATTTTCCAGGGTCAGCGGCGCAAACAGGCGGAAATGGATCGCATACTCCGGCGGGTGGAACGCGCTCCAGAACGCGTACGCGAGCGGCGCCACCCAGATCAGGCCGAGCAGCCAGGCGCCGGCCGTCTCGGCCCAGTCTCCAAATCCGGTGCCGCGGCGCACGCTCATTGGTAATGGATGCGTTTTTCGAGCAGGAAGTACTGGCCGATGGCCAGCACCGCCAGGACGGACAGCAGCACGACGGTCAGCGTCGCCGCGTAGGACTCATCCAGAAAACTGAAGGCGACCTGGTAGATGTAATACAGCAACAGCGAGCTGGCGTTGTCGGGTCCGCCCTTGGTCAGAATGAACAGCTGGTCGACCAGCTTGAACGAGTTGATCACCGCGTTGATCATCACGAACAGCGTCGTCGGCATCAGCAGCGGAAACACGATGCGCCGGAAATAGTGCCAGCGTCCCGCGCCCTCAAGCACAGCCGCCTCCTCGAGCTCGGGCGAGATCGCCTGCAGGCCGGCGAGGTAGAAAATCATGAAGAATCCGGATTCTTTCCAGATGGTCATCACGACCAGGCAGCCCATCACCGTGTCCGGGCGGCCGAGCCAGTTGTGGCCCGGGATGCCGAACATGGCGAGCATCTGGTCGATGAGCCCGATGCCCGGGCTGTAGAAGAACAGCCAGATGTTGGAGACCGCGATCATCGGCAGGATGGTCGGCGTGAAATAGGCCATGCGCACCAGGGCGCGCCCGGGAATGCGGCCGTTGACCCACAGCGCCATGGTGATGGCGATGACGATGCTCGCCGGGACGGTGCCGAGGGCGAACCAGACATTGTTCTCGAGCACCTTCCAGAACACCGGGTCGGCGGCCATCGCGGCGTAGTTGTCGAGTCCGACGAACTGGCTCGGATACAGCGTGCTCGCCGGCGAGTAGAAGCTCTGCGCCAGCGAGGCAACGGCCGGGTAATGGGTGAAGGCGACCAAAAGCACCGCGGCCGGCAGCAGCAGCAGCCAGCCGTAGACGTGTACCAGGAGCGATCGGTGCATCGGGAATCCGGCCGCGCGGAGCCGCTCGCGGCGGCGCCGCGGGCAGATTACTTCGCCGAGCGGTAGCGGCGCAGCAGCGGGTCGGCCTGCGCCTGCGCCGCCTTCAGCGCCGCTTCCGGCGTGGCCTTGTCGGTGAGCACCGACTGGATCGCGTCATCGAGCAGCTTGCGGACGCGCCCGGTCTGGAAGGTCGAGAGCTCGGCCGTCGCGAACGGCAACTGGTCGCGCGCCACCAGCGCGTAAGGGAAGCCCGTGGCGTAGTCCTTCATGGTCTTGGTGTCGTAGGCCGCCTGCGAGGTGGCGAGGTAACCGGTGCCGATGCTCCATTTCGCCGCCTGCTCCGGCGCCGTGAGGTAGCGGATCAGCTTCATGGCCGCAACCCGCTCTTCGGGCGTGGTCTTCTTGAAGATGTAGAAGTTGCCCCCGCCGGTGGGCGAGCCGCGCCGCTTCGCGGCCGGCAGCATGGAGACGCCGAAATCGAACTTGGCGCCGTTCTTGACCGCGGTCAGGTTGCCGGTGGTGTGCCACATGATGGCGGTCTTGCCGTCGAGGAAGTCGGCGCGCAGCGTGCCCCATTCGACCGTGCCCTTGGGCATGACGTTATGCTTGTGGCTGAGGTCGTACCAGTATTGCAGCGACTCGATCACCGCCGGACTGTCGTAATAGGTCGTGTCGCCGTTGGCGTTCATCATCACCTGCCCGTTTTGCATCGCGAACGCCTGGAACATCCAGTAGGCGTAGCCGGTCGACGGAACCATCACGCCCCAGCGCTGCACCTGGCCGGAGGCATCGCGCTTGACCAGTTTTTTGCTCATTTCGACCATTTCCGTCCAGTTTGCGGGCGGCTTG
>Ga0172371_10000199_pt1 | contig 87546 bp, 96 predicted proteins | sample Lak12m_FD_114543 | JGI IMG/M metagenome (GOLD analysis project Ga0172371, IMG submission 114543) | Freshwater microbial communities from Kabuno Bay, South-Kivu, Congo - kab_022012_12m | ecosystem: Environmental > Aquatic > Freshwater > Lake | place: Democratic Republic of the Congo: South-Kivu...
TGTTTTTGTTTCAAAATTCGCCCGACCATTGCTTGAAGATGGGGGAATAAAATTTGCTCCGGAAGAATTGGCAAAAAAGTTCAGCATGGAAGGCAATGAGAGAAGTGTGGTTTGGAATGGAGAATTTGGTTTTCATGGACTTAAATATACCGATATATCAAATTGGCTGGTAACCCATGAAGAATACAAAAATTTGTTGCCCCAAAATCTCAGTGATTATTTCACTTTAATGAAAAAATACCCAATATATGATGGGACTGTCCATACTTTTCGTTTTAAAAAACAAAACAAAACCAATTACATTGAATTATTGAAAAATATCAAAAAATACGAGGCCAGACTTTTAAAAGAAAAATATTATGATTTTAGTAATGTGAAAGTAGGTGATACGGTTATTTGTAAAAAATCCGGGGAAGGTTTTGACTTAGACATCCCTGCTTTTGAGAAAAAGGTAGCAAAAATAGAGAATTTTGAATCATTGCTTACTTTGAGAAAAGCCTACCCAAAAATCCATATCACCTACCCGGTAAAAGATATCCCAAAATGGCAAAGACCGTTCCTAAAGGTTTTAGGAGATATGGCATACCCAAAAAACAAACCCTACATCGTTTTTTGGTTTGAATGAATATAAAAACTCAGCGTTTCCTAATCACTGATTTTATTAAGTCGAAAGTTTCTCTCTAAAAAATTGGTGTTTTTTATTTTGCCCTTGAACAAGTTTTTGTAACTTGCCCCAATTTTGTTTTTTATTCCCTTCGTCCATCATATTATTCACCTCTTCGCCACTAATGCCGGCATACAAGCCAGTCAGAGTATATCTGGCTCCTTGATTGTCATCAGGGTTTAACCTAAGTAGAAGCCGATAAAGCTCAATTGCTTCTTCCTTCTTTTTATCGTCAACAAAAACGTCAGCTTGATATTGGATCGCCCGCAAGTACGCTCGATTGTCCAAATCCAACCAGTTCATTTCTTTGGGCCATTTGGGAAATTTTTTCAGAGTTTTTTCAAAGGCAATTTTTATATTCTCCAGCATATTTTGCTTGTTTCCGGAAACTCCATATAGATTGGCGAATCCAATATAAGTTTGTACATAATCCAGATCAAGATTTTTTGCTTCAATTAAAAACCTTTCTGCCAGTTTAAAATCTCTCTCGTTGATGGCATCCTGGGCGTCGTAATAGAGATCGTCCTTGTCGGCTGTTCGCATTGCCATCGAATAATTTCCCTCTTCTTTATTAAAAAAGTTCCTGTCAACAATTTTCCCGGTTCCTTGCTCTTCTGCCAATTCAAAAGCTCTTTTCAAATCTTCCAGTGTATTTGCCTTTCCATTTTTCATCGCCTGACAAATAGCGCAATCGTCAAAAAATTCCCGGTCTTCCTTCTTTTTCTTTTTTGGTTTTTGTGAATCTTTTTTCATGAAGTTATTTACTATAAAAATTTTCCTCCTTGTCCTACTTATAAAATATAACTATAAGTTCTTTACTCCTCCCACCTTTGCTTCTGCAACTTCTTTTATTTTTTGGGAAATCTTTTCCTTATAATTTTTTCCCACGTAATCAAATACCTCCAGTAAGTCTTTATAAGTGTTTTTACCTCCCAAGAAATCCCAATATTCTTCTCCGACAAGAAAATCATTTTTATAATCCATCATATTTTGAACAGTGAAACGCGAATAAGGTTCTGGGGCATATGGATTATATGGAAAGGCTAAAAATACCTTGACTGGTTTCCTTTTTCTCGCTACCCATTCCAATAATTTTGTCTTGGATTTTGTAAAAACGTCAATGTTTGGTTTTACTGTTTTTATTTCAAAAAAATACTCTTCTCCATTTCTCAGCATATAAAAATCCACTATATTCCCTTCCTTTTGGTATTTACCATTATCAGATGACGCCTTAAGCACTTCTTTGGTTTCAGTTTTTATATCAACCTTTCTTTCTTCGTTCCTAAGTTCCGTAATGATAGCTGAAATAGTAGATTTTTGATCTTTTGATAACACTCCTCCAACCCCATAATTTCTAAAACATTCTTCTGATGATTTTCTCGCAATTATCACCGAAGCGTCTTCGTAAATTGACATACCCAAGGTTGTAGCCAGGGAATGGATAAAAGAATACGCGGCAACCTTCTCGCTATCTTGGACTAAACGAGCTAAAAAAGGCATGGAGGTGCTTTCTCTTGTATATTTTTTTAACTTATTGTCGATTTTCTTTTCGAGTAATTTTTGTATCTCCCCCTTTTGTTCTTTACTTAAGGCCATACCTATATTGCTTTTAAATGAAAAATAATTTCTGCGTACGGGGTTCGATCACGTTCCGTACGATTTAAAACGGGTCTTTTGAATTGATTTACTACTTTCATACCTGATTTTCTAGCTATTTCCGGATATAAATTGAATTTATCGTTTGCCACTAGAAACACATTATAATCCTTTTTAAAATACTTTTTACAATTATTTAGAACATTGGCTATGCCATCTGCATAAGAACGTTGAGCCTCTAGTCCCTTCCCTTTATAAAGTGGGCCAATTTCTAATTCATCCTTTCGTTCAAAACCGAGAAGGTCGTAAGCATAAGCATGCTGCTCGTGATAGTCAATTTGACCAACATAAGGAGGAGAACAGAATATACCAGAAATTTTCTGTTTTTTTAGCGTCTTAGAAAATTCTGGATTTTGTTTTTCTACCTTTTCAAAAATGTTTACCGCCCTAGAGTCTCCAGCTATTACTGAGTAATGAACCGGCTTACGTAATTTATTAAATTCCTCTACCCTATTCAGGGTATCGAATGCATAGCGATTAAGCATTGTCTTGATGGAAAAGAGTGGTTTGCAAATTTTCTTGTGCTTATAACAATAATACGTCGTAAATTGTGGCTCTTTTAGGGTTGCTAAATCACTATGAGTAGTAGCCCTGCATGACCTGATAGTCCTGCTTAGAATTAAAGCTAGAATTTTTCTAGTTTTTAGATCTTTTTCTTGTTTTATTGTGTTAAAAACATGATCCACCTCTCTACGAACGTTATTTATAAACCAAGTATCAAGAAAAGTAGAGACTTTATCTTGTTTTAATTTAATAGAATACTTCTTTAGAAGTTTTTGGTAAACGGGCAAAAATTCTTTTTCTCTTTCTGTGGCAAACTTTTTCTCGTTAAAGTTTGTCTGATTTATTTTATATTTAAAATCAGCCCCTGGAAAATATTTGTTATTGAATTTTGCTAATTCCTCCAATAGCTCTTCCTCGAATTCCTCTATTTTGTTATCATGTTCGAAAGTGTTAAGGGACGATAGCATTTTTTTTACAGCTTTTTTAAGGTATTCGCTATCATAATGAGTAATTTTACAACTAGAAATCATGCAATTAAATTCTGAAACATCTATCCCAATAGAATGTATGCCCATTTCTAATGACTGGACAATAGTTGTCCCTGAACCGAGAAATGGGTCAAGAATAATATCACCTGGCTTAAAATAAATTTCTTTTTTGAATTGATCTGTATGATCATCCACAAAATACTCCACAAGTTGAGGTATATATTTCCCTTTATAGGGATGAAGTCTGTGTACATGTTTTGTTGTATCTTTTTCCCGTAAATTATCAAAGGAAAGTGCCCAATTCAGGTCGTCTCCAAGACTTTTTTTCCAGTCTATTTCACGTTTGCCATTATAAGAATGGTAGTACCTTTTTAAATCATTTAGGTCAACCATGGTAGATCCATTTTCTCCGTGTTTTTTAACCTTGCCGTACTGAACTAGGTACGAAATATTAGTTGGAGAAATCTCTTTCTCCAGAAAACTCGTAGCCCATTCTGATGCTTTTGGTATTGATACTAATGACATAAGGTGATTATAACAAATTTTACAATTAGGTCCAACCTAGTATTTCCTGATCACCGCCTTGACGACAGCGGCGATGTTCAGGGTATGGCGAGGGTAAATTGGCTTGTAGTTTTTATTGGCTGGTTCGAGCCAGACCTTTTCTACCGATTTTCCTGCCGTGAGCTTAGTCGAACGGTGAAAATATTTCATGGTAAACTCCCCATCCACTTCGGCAATCACAATGTCCCCGTCTTTAGCCACACTGGTACGTTCCACGAGCACGTGATCCCCTTTTTCAATGTGAGCATCAATCATTGAATCGCCATCTACCTCTAGCATATAAGTAAGTTCCTTTTTGCCGACCAGAAAATCATCCAGGTCGAGGGTGTCGGTCAATTCTTCTTCCACCGAACTCGGGAAACCTGCCTTTACTAAACCGAGGAGCGGTATCTCGCCAAAAGTTTTGGTCGGCAAGAGCCGACCCAAATGATCTTTTGCGATAAGGCCGGCTTCTTCGAGCTTGGCCACGATTTTGGCCACGGCGTTCTTGGATTTGAAACCGAAGAGCCCGAGCATTTCGGAATAGGTAGGCATCCGCTTGTTGTGCTCGTAGAAAGTTTCTAGTTTTGTTTGATAAATATTTTTCATCCCGTTAGAGAATTTTAAGGGTTAGAGGCAAATGGAGGCGAAAGTTGGGAAAGCTTTCCAGGCAAATTTTGCCAGTGGGTTCTGCTTTCGCAAGAAGCGCATCCGGCGAAGCATTAGCTTGTGGTCTCGAGCTTCCTTTCGATACTCTTCCCCGTGCAGGATCTTTTCATCGATCTTGCGATTGACCTTCTTAATTTCCCTTTCGAGCATTTTTAGATATTGTTTTTGAGACATAACGTAATTTCAAAATTAATTTATAACACCTCACCCCTCGGCCCCTCTCCTTACTAAGGAGAGGGGTTGGGGAGAGGTCTAATGACCTTCTTCTATCTTAGTGAACGGGCGTTCACCTGTCAACTAATCCCCTGTGGATAACTCAAATGCTAACTTTAGGACGATATTGAATAGCTTCCAAGACATGCTTTGTTTCTATCTCCGGAGAATTTTCTAAGTCGGCGATAGTCCGAGCAATTTTGATGACCCGATGATATGCCCGAGCCGAAAGAGCCAGCCGTTCGGCGCTGGCATTCAAAAGTTGTTTTACCTCTTCGGAAAGCGGAGCGAAAATTCCAAGTTCTTTTACGTTCATATCGCTATTCGTTTTGATTTTTCTTTTGGCTCTCTCGAATCTCTTCTCTTGAATTTTTCTGGCATTTTTTACTCTTTCTTTTATAGTTTCCGATCTCTCCCCGCTTGGACGCCCGTCAGAGAGTTTCTGGTAATCCACATTTCCAACCGTCACCCACAGATCAACCCGATCGATTATCGGTCCGGAAATTTTCCGGTTATATCTTTCAAGGTCCGATGGCTTGCAAATACAAACTTTCTCCTTGTTTCCTTTATTCCCGCACGGACAAGGATTCATGGCCGCCACCAAAATAAAATTGGACGGAAAAATCGCGGAGCCCCGGGCCCGCGAGATAGAAACAATATTGTCTTCGAGGGGTTGGCGCAACGCTTCCAGTACTCGTTTTTCAAATTCCGGAAATTCATCCAAGAAAAGCACCCCTTTGTGCGCCAAAGTTACTTCTCCGGGTTTGGGATTCGCCCCTCCGCCGATCATGGAAACATAACTTGCAGTGTGGTGCGGAGCTCGAAACGGCGGCTCTGTTACTAGAGTATCTTCCAAGAGTCCCACTACTGAATGAATACCAGTAATTTCCAAAATGTCATCATTGTCCAGTTCCGGCAAAATGTGCGAGAACACTCTGGCGAGCATTGTCTTGCCCGTGCCCGGCGGTCCGGAAAGGGCAATATTGTGCCCGCCGGCCGCCGCAATCTCAAGCCCGCGCTTGGCGCTCTCTTGTCCGCGAATGTCGCAAAAATCCACATCATGTATTTTATTTTTTCGGATTATTTCAGTCGGCTTTTGAGATAAAATCTTCGGTTTCGCCGGCTCAAGAAGTTTCCCGTGCCGGTCGCATTTTATTTCCGCAATGTGATCCACTACTTCCCTCAAGGTATTTGCCCCATAGACGGTAATCCCTTTAACCAAGGCGGCTTCTTCGGCATTTTCTTTCGGCACAAAAATTTCTTTAAAGCCTTGCCCCCTGGCTTCTTCGGTCAGAGGCAAAACCCCTTTGATCGGCTGAAGTTCGCCGTTCAGGGATAATTCGCCCAGGAATATTTTTCCTCTCGGATCGAAATTTATTTCTCCTCCCGAAAGCAAATAGGCAAGCGCAATGGCCAAATCAAAATACGGGCCTTCTTTTTTTAGGTCCGCGGGAGAAAGAGAAATCACCACTTTCTGATTTTGATTTTTGGGAGACTGAAACCCGGAATTTTTCAAAGCAGAACTCATGCGGTCTTTCGATTCGTCCACTGCCTTGTCCGGGAGTCCCACCAAAGTAAAAGCGTGCAAAGTATTTTTGGTAATATCAACCTCCACGGTAACAATTTTACCTTTGAGTAGATGCGTCTGCGCGGAATAAACTCTAGCAAAGCTCATAGAACAAGTATAAAGTAAAAAGTAGAAAGTATAAAGCCCAACTTTCCACTTTCTACTTTTTACTTTCTACTGATTGATATGTTTTTTGCAAGTTTTGGCAGAAGGATTCGCTTCCATCCTGGCAAGCTCAATATCTTTTTTACAAACTTCACATTTGCCAAATGATTCCCGGTTGATCCCCCGGAGAGCCAAAAGCACGCCCTTCAATTTCCCTTCTAGTACCCGGAGCATGGAACTCTTTGATTCAAAATCTTCAAAACGATCGGCCATATCATTTGGATCGGTTTCGACATAATTCATTTCGCCGGGAGTAGCTTCCCACTCGCCTGTTTCCGGGTTCAATTTACCCATGTCTCTCAATCCTTCCACCAAATCATCTCTCTCTTTCTCAAGTTTCTCTTTAATTTTCTTTTTATCTAATGGCATCCCGCTATGATAGCATTTAATTTTTAAAAAGCAACTACTTTTTCACATGACTAGCCGCCAGACGCAAGATAATTTCGCCGGTAGCCACTTCACTGTTTGTGAAAACTAGAGAGCCATCTTCAGCATAGACATACATGAGCACAATACCTCCAACTGCGTCTCGCAGGATTCTGGCATTTTTGTTTTGGATAATCCCGTCTTCAAAATCTTTCTCGAGCAAATATTTCGTGCCGGCAGAAAAACTGAGTCCAAAATAGCCATGTAAATCGGTAAACATTTTTGGCTCCCAGGCACGTACCGCATCAAACACGTCAGAAGCGGAACGCATCTGGATTAGGATGAAGGGGCTTTTTGTACCCGACGAATTCACAGCCCCGAGCAGGAAATTGTCATTCACAAACTCTAGCTTGGTAGAGTCCAGACCGGCTTCGGAAAGCTTTAAAAACTTCCGGAGCCCAACAACCACTTTGTTTTCAGTCAGATAAATTCCTTCTACTCCGCCTTCCTTTACGTCCGAAGCTCGCACTTCGTTCGCCACTGTCTGGGCAATTTGTTCTTTGGTTAAGCCTCCCACCTCGTTAAAAACAGTCTTATCAGTAAATATTATCGGAACGTAAACCGGAGGCACTTCCACAGTCAAGATTTTCTGGCGCAGAGCATACACTACTCCGACCAAAACAAAAGTCAGAACCACCAGAAAAACTCCCAAGATCAAAAATGCTTTGTTGGCTTTTCTTTCCGGGGATTCTTTTCTTTCTTCCTCTTCCTTTTGTTCTTCCTCGTGAATTATTTTTTGAACAACCCCGTCCTGATTATCACCAATAATCTTTGCCATATCATCGGCATAGGTTTCCACTTCTATATTTTTTGGTTTTTGTTCGTCTTCCATTTTATCTACATCCGAACTCCGACTTTATTTCTTCAGTTTTCCACCGGAGGCGGATCCGCCTTGGGCGGAAAAGAAATCTTTGTCGGCTGCTTTGATCGAAAGGCTGATCTTGCCATTTTCAGCGTCCACTTTGAGAACCCGGACAGGCACAATCATCCCCTCTTTTATTATATCGCTAACTCGTTCAACTCGGTAAGGGGCCAGCTCGGAAATATGCACCAAGCCATCGGTAAATGGATTTAGGCGGACAAAGGCTCCGAAGTCAGCAATCTTTACCACTTCGCCCTTCAGGGTTTCTCCCGGCTTATATTCATGAGTCATTTCTTCCACCAACTTTTTAGCAATTTCGGCTGACTCTCCACGCCCGGTAAAGTACACAGTGCCGTCGTCTTCTACGGTAATTTCTGCGCCTGATTTTTCTTTAATTTCTTTAATAGTCTTACCGCCGGAGCCGATAACCATGCCGATTTGATCCGGTTTGATTTTAATGATCAGGATCTTCGGAGCGTTTGGAGAAATGTTGGCGCGCGGAGCGGCAATCTCTTTTTCGATTCGATCAAGAATTGCCAAACGAGCAGTTTTGGATTGATTCATCGCTTCAGCTAAAATCTTGATCGGTACTCCCTCCACTTTTACGTCAAGCTGAATAGCAGTCACTCCTTCTCGAGTGCCAGCTACTTTGAAATCCATGTCGCCGTGATGATCTTCCGGCCCTTGAATGTCGGTCAACACTTTATAATTTTTGTCGTCTTCGTACATGAGACCCATCGCAATGCCGGCCACCGGCGCTTTGATCGGCACTCCGCCATCCATCAAAGCTAAAGTCCCGGCACAAATGGAAGCTTGGGAAGTGGAACCATTCGAAGCCATCGATTCAGAAACAATTCTGATGGTATAAGGAAAGTCTATGGCTCCCGGCAGAACCATTGCAAGCGCTTTTTCTGCCAAGGCGCCGTGCCCGACTTCTCGACGTCCGGTGAAACCAACTCGGCCCACTTCTCCCGAAGAATACGGCGGAAAGTTATAGTGATGCATAAATCTTTTTTCAACTTTCAATTGCAACCCGTCTATCAAGTTTCTATCTTCTGGTCCACCTAGGGTAAGAACCGAAAGCACGTGCGTGCCTCCGCGATAAAAAATTCCGGAACCGTGGAGAATGTTTGAAACTCCACCCGCTTGAGCGTAAAGATCGCGCAAGCCGTCCATCGCTCGGCCATCCGGCCGCTTGTTTTCTTTGATCGCACGCTCGTGAATCATATCGTTTTCGGTATCGTCGAAGAGATTATCTTCAAGAGCAAAATCTGTTCGGTCCGGATAAGCATCCTGCACCATTTTATTCCAGACATTATGCAGTTCGTCGATTTTCTGTTTGCCCGGTCCAGCAAAAATAGCCACCTCCATTTTAGGTAAAATGTTTTCGTTAAATAATTTCACTGATTCCGGAGAAATAGTTTCTTTTTCAATCACTCTTTTTTCTTTCCCGATTTCCTTCACGATTGTTTTCTGGAAATCTTCGATTTTGCTGATTTCTTCGCTTGCTCGTGAGAGGGCTTCTTCTAGTTCCGCTTCTTTGGTTTCGTGAGCAGAGGCTTCAATCATGTTGATGTGGCCGGCTTTACCGCAAACCGTCAGGTCAAATTTGTAACTGTCGTCCGTTTCACGCAGTTTTTGAGAAGGATTGATGACGAGGGCATCGCTATCATATTTACCAATGCGTACACAACCCACCGGCCCGTTCCACGGTATATTCGAAACCGCAAGTGCGAGCGAAGCGGCATTTACCGCGAGAATTGTCGGATCATTGTCGTCCACCGAAATAACGGTCACGATTACTTGCACCGCATGACGAATAGATTGATCGAAAAGCGGGCGAAGAGTTCGGTCGATTACCCGGCTAGCCAAAACGGCCGCCTCGGATGGTTTGCCTTCTCGACGCACAAAACGCGAACCCAAAATTTTTCCGGCTGCGTAAAACTTTTCCGCATAGTCCACTGTCAGATTGAAAAATCCGAGACCTTGCTGGCGATCGTGTGACATACAAGCGGTTGCGAGCACGATTGTTTCACCATATTTAAGCATCACGGAACCGTGCGCTTGTTCTGCTAAATCGGTAAAGACGGCGGTCATGGTCTTGCCTCCGATCTCTACGCTGTATTCTTTCTTTTGCATATTATTTTTTACCCTGAGCAAAGTCGAAGGGTTCTTCGATTAAGCCTCGGGGGTTAGTTCGTCTCCAGACTGTAATATTGTTCTTCAGAGTTCCGATTAACTTAAATTTCAGAAAATCTGATGAACACTACTATATGTCTGGATTTGAACCGATTAACTAATAAAGTTATCTACCAGGGGTAAAATAACTGGACACATCATAGCACTTTTTCACAAAAAATCAAACAGGCGGAGGGGAACCCTCCGCCTGTCTTACAGTTACTAGTTACGAACCATCGGAGAACCGATCAGGAACTTGCGTGGGTTTTCACACAGGTCTATGAAGTCGTCTGCCACTTCTCGCAATTTTTGGGAAGTAGACTTCCCGAAAGAAATCACTTCCACTTGGGTCATGGTCTGGAGATATTGCACTAGGGGCACAAAGTCTCCGTCGCCGGAAACAACTACGATGGTGTCGAGACGCGGAGCGGTCTTGATCGCATCCACCGCGAGCCCTACATCCCAGTCCCCTTTTTTGGCTCCAGTATGAAAAACTTGCAGGTCTTTCGTCTTGGTTTCAATTCCGAGCTTGGTCAACGCTTCAAAAAAATGCTTTTCGTCGCCAGCTTCCGTGGTGATCACATAGGCTACCGCATGCACGAGCTTGCGCCCAGCTACGGCTTCTTTCAGCACCGCGCCAAAATTGACCCGGGCTTTATACAAATTGCGAGCAGAGTGATACAGATTTTGCGTATCGATAAAAACTCCGACTCTTTGTTCTTTATGTTTGATTACAGTCATAAAAATTAAAAATTAAAAATTATAAAAAATCGACCTTATTGCTAAGTATAACACAAACCCCCTTGCCGGGGGTTTAGTTCAAATCCATCTTTTTGAGGAGGGCGTTATAGCGCGCCTTGTCCTTGCGTTCTAGATATTTGAGGTGGGTCCGCCTGTCGGCCACCATCTTGATGAGACCCCGGCGAGAATGATTGTCCTTCTTGTGTTTCTTTAAATGCTTGGTCAATTCCGCAATTTTGGTAGATAAAATGGCCACCTGCACCTCAGGAGAACCTGTATCTTTCTCATGAATTCGGCTTTTCTTGATAACAGCCTGTTTTTTCTTGCTTCTTAGCATCTTTTTATCTTAGCATAAACCCCTAAGAATTGCAAGGGGTAAGCATAAAAATGCTATAATAAAAATTATGAAAATAATTTCCTGGAACACAAATGGTTTGCGGGCAACAGCACGGCAAGGGTATTTTATTCCCCTATTTCAAGAAAATCCGGATATTGTCTCTTTGCAAGAAACTAAATCTGAGCCGGAGCAACTTCCAGAGGAAATCCGAAACATGCCAGGCTATCATACATATTTTTCGTATTCGAAAGTTAAAAAAGGTTACAGCGGAGTGGCTATTTATACCAAAGAGCTTCCGCTTAAAGTTTTTTATGGCATGGGAGTCAAACGTCTTGACGACGAGGGGCGGCTGGTCGGTGTTAAATATAAAAACTTCACTCTGATAAACTGCTATTTCCCAAACGGCGGACAGGGACCCGAGCGTCTAAAATACAAATTAGAGTTTTATGATACATTCCTGCGATTTATTCTGAAATTACGAAAAGAAGGTGAACACGTCATCTTTTGTGGCGATGTGAACACCGCTCACCACGAAATCGACCTCGCTCGGCCAAAAGAAAATGCCGAAAATACCGGGTTCCTGCCAATCGAACGCGCCTGGCTCGACAAGGTAATCAAAAATGATTTTGTAGACACTTTCCGAAAATTTTATCCGGATAAAGTCGGCGCCTACACCTATTGGGATCAGAAAACTCGCGCCCGAGACCGCAATGTCGGCTGGCGTATTGATTATTTTTTCGCAAGCAGAGAGCTTGTGCCAAAAATAAAGCGTACCGGCATCGCCAGCGACTATTATGGAAGTGATCATTGCCCGATCTGGCTGGAGATGTTAGATTAAATTGACGCCGTGGTGGCGGAACTGGTATACGCGTATGTTTCAGGAACATATGGAGCAATCCTTGGGAGTTCAAATCTCCCCCACGGCACAGTGTGATATACTATTTAATATGAAAACAAAAAATAGCACCCGTTTATTTTTTGCCCTGACCCTAATTTTTTCTTTTGCTTTTTCAAATAACGCCCTGGCATCCAGCCCTTGGTACTCCTATCAGCCTCCGGCTCGCCCAATCGTAACCACCACCCATTTTGAAAAGGTGAACTCAACTTCCGTTACCGTCTTTGGCACTATTAGCCCAATCAACTCCAACACCAGCGCTTGGTTTGAATACGGAACTACTCCCGATTTGTACTTGGGCATCAAGACCAATATTCTGTCTTTTGGAGTGGCCACCCATATTCCATTTTTCTCTACTCAGATAGAAAACTTATCTCCAGGCACAACTTACTATTTTCGCGCAGTCGGGAAAAATTCCGTCGACACAGTCAAGGGAAACATCCTTTCTTTCACTACCTCGGATAAGATAACTGCTCCGACCACGGCGATAGAAAATCCAAAGCCCGCCCCAGAAAAACCAAAAACGCAGGTAAAGGCACCAGTTCAAGAAACAAAAACTTCCTCCGTCCCCTGGTTTTGGATAATCGGCGGAGTTTTATTGATAGTGGTCATTGCTTTCATCATAGCCAAAAGGCGCGGCCGACATCAAAAAATTAGGATTCCCCAAAAATAAATTTATGTTCCAAGAAAAATGGACAAAACTTGAAGAGTCCAGTGCCATCCTTGATCCGAAAGACTTGCCCGAGCAAGAACGAAACGAAGATTATGAACGCGAAGCCGAACTCACGGAAGAAGAGAGAAGGAACCTTGGCTATAAGAAACTCAACATAAAGAAGATCGACCTAAGTGGAATTTTCCGCCACGGCAAAAATTAGAGTTGTACCAATTCGGGTTTGGCTTTGGGGCCGAACCATTTTTGAGCCAATTTTGAAATATTTTTAGTGATATCGGTCAACAGAATCCTAGCCGTATGTTTTTGGGACAGATTTTTTTCGATCTCTGGATGCCGAGCAAAATAATCTTTTAATTTTTCCGGAATTAATTCGTCCTGAGAAAGAACTTTGCAGGAAAATTTTTCTTGCCCAACTATTTTGCGAATTTCTTTTTTAAAAAATGGATAATGGGTACAGCCCAGGGCGATGGCTTCTGGTTTTTTAGCCAAAAGTGGTTTCAGATATTTTTCAAGAAAAGGAATCGCCAGTTTCTTCTCCCCTTCTTCGGCCAAGAGCACCAAAGCCGGCGCCGGATTTTGAAAAACTGCAGTTTTTTTGTTTAGCTTTTTTATTTCCGCCGGAAAAGTCCCAGAGGCAACCGTGCCCGCTGTGCCGATAATGCCAACTTTTTTGTATTTTACACACTCTTCGGCCGTGGGGATGAGAACACCAAGCACATTTCGATAAAAGGATTCATTTTTATTTAATTCTGGTAAATACTTCTGTTGAATTCTTCGTAGAGCTCTAGCCGAGGCGGTGTTGCAGGCGACAATAACGATTCCGCAATTTTCTTTTTTAAAAAGATAATCAATCCCCTCTCTGGTAAATTCAAAAACCGTCTGGTGTGATCGATTTCCATAGGGCACACGCTTGGTATCGCCCAAATATACATAATCATATTCCGGCATTGCCCGACGAATAGCCCGGGCGACAATCAACCCCCCTAAACCAGAGTCAAAAATACCGATTTTCGTCCTTTTATTTACCATTTTCCTATATTAACATACTCGAGAAACTCCCGCTTGCTTTGCATTTTTTATAAATATGTGATATAATTAGAGCAACTATTATCAATAATCGTCCCGGTTTGCCGGGCAAACTATTCTAATCTAAGTAATAATATGGTCAAAAGAATCGAATGCATTGTTTCCGCCGAACGTGTTGGTTACAATTATCTTCTTTGGATCTCGAAAATCGCCATACGCCTAGGGCTGGTCGGCACAGCCCGTACTTTGGGCGATGGTAGTATAAAAATCATAGCCGAAGGAGATGACGAAGTTTTGGCCGATTTCATGCGCCGAGTACAGCGCGGTCATCCGATTTTTCACATGTTTGTGACTATCAACAACTTTTCCGTACGTTGGCATGAGCCAACCGGAGAGTTTAAAGAGTTCTATATAACAGTCGATCGAGACTGATTTTTTATTTTTTCTTTTTCAAAAACACCGAGAAGATCGAGGCAAAAAAGGCAAAAACAAACACGCCAATCACGACCGGCATGACATATTGATGAATCTGAGGAAATTGGTTACCTAGAAAATAGCCTGAGGAAATCACAACCAGTGGCCAAGCAATCGAGCCGAAGAAATTATATTTTAAAAATTTTCCATAATGCATCCCCCCTACCCCCGCCAATATAGGAGCAAAGGTTCGCACTACCGGCACAAAACGGGCAAAGAAGACTGCGAAGGTTCCATACTTTTCAAAAAACTTTTTCGTACGTTCTAGGTTTTGCGGGTCAAAAAACAGTGAGTTTTTCTTAAAAAATATTTTCCCGCCGATTTTTTTACCGAAAAAATATCCTGCCAAAGAGCCTAAAAAGCTTGCAAACATTACCCCAAATAGGGAGAGCCCATAATCCAAGACTCCAGTCGAAGCCAAAAAGCCGGTAGAAAAAAGCAAAGTGTCACCCGGCAAAAAGAAGGCGAAGAAAAACCCCGATTCTAAAAAAACCGTGCCAAAAATCCCGGCATAGCCGAGGGTGTGAATCAAAATTTCCGGATTTAAAATGTTTTCCATGTGTTTACTTTATACTTTCTACTTTAAACTTTCTACTTTTTAATTTACTTCGTGTTTCTTTTTTAATTTTTCAATCTCCTCCTCTTCCACTTTGTCCTTTTTCTCTTTCCCGCGCTCGCCGAGTGTCCGTAAAGCATCATTCGGAAGTGCGTTCAAGGACTTCGCCAGTTCCGAGAGATGTTCTTTAGAATTTTTAGTCGGATCATCAAGGACTTCTTCAAGAAGTGCGTTTAGAATCCATCCCATTCTGGGCCCGGGCACAATTCCGATGTCCTTTATAAGATCGTTTCCATTCAATTTTAATTGCGAAACTGAAATCGGATCACGAAGCGCCTCCTCGATCATGACAAAATATTTCCGTAAACGGTACGGCGCTTCTTTCTTCTTCATCCCCACTCGATCGCTCTCACGGACATTCATCAGGGTCCAAATATTTTCCCGGCCAACTTTTACAATAACCCTACGTACGGCAGAGAGCGTAATTTTTTCCGGATCGGAAAAGAACATATGATTGCGCACTAATTTTTCTATCAACTCAATTTCGTTTTTGGAAAATTTCAATCGTTCCAAAATTTTTTTTGTCATTCTCGCGCCCACCACTTCGTGCCCATAGAAAGTATATTTTTTCTTTTCTCCGGCCCTTCTGGCTCGTGGTTTCCCAATATCATGGAAAAGCGCGGAGAGCCTTATTTCCAAAGGCCAATTTTTGTCCGCCGCATGCCCGAGTGCGTGCAAAAGATGGTTCCACACATCGTAAATATGTTCCCCCCCTTGTTCGCAATCAATCCCCTCTAGAAGCTCTGGAACGATATAAGGAAGCAAACCGAATTTTTGCAACAACAAAATTCCAACGCTCGGATTTTTCGACATAATTATTTTTTTGAATTCATCCCGGATTCTTTCTGCCGAGATCTTCCCCAAGAGTTTCGCATTTTTTGAAATACTCTCCGAGACTTCGTGAGCAATCGTGAAATCCAATTGGACAGCAAAACGGACAGCGCGAAGCATTCGGAGGGCGTCCTCCTGGAACCGTTCATCTGGCTCCCCCACTGTCCTTAAAGATTTTTGCTCTATGTCTTGTTGTCCTTTATAAAGGTCAACAAGATGTCCTTTTCCGCCGGAGGCGGATCCGCCTTGGGCGGAAAGCCTGAATGCTATAGCGTTAACCGTAAAATCCCGTCTTTTAAGATCGTCCTCAAGTTTGTCGCTAAACTTTACTTCATCCGGGTGCCTGAAATCGGTATATTTCGCCTCTAGCCGATATGGGGTTACTTCGATGATTTCATTCTCCCCCGTTTCCCGTGAAACCACCACCCCCACAGTCCCGAAGTTGTTCTCATAAATGGTCTTCTCGAAAAGTTTCACAATCTCCTCCGGTTTGGCGTTTGTGGTCACATCCCAATCTTTAGGATCCCTCCCCATAATTAGATCCCGGACACACCCGCCTACTAAGTAAACCTCAAAACCGGCCTTCTCAAGAGAGTCAGTTACATGTGAAACACTTTTCGATACCTTTGATGTTAAATTTTTAGTTAGTTCTTGTTTCATGCGAAACTTTTTTGTGGTCACTCATAAAATTCTGCTGAATTTTTGTGCGACCCCGTCTCGGCACCGTCGTGCCTGCGACTCGCACAAAGTGTCCCACACTTTGTGCGCCCGGCAGGAATCGAACCCACATCACTAGTTCCGAAGACTAGTGTTCTATCCGTTGAACTACGGGCGCAAATTATATATATATAAATGGACTTTGATAATTATACACCCATTTCGAAAAAGCACAAACAATCCTTGTTTTATAAGGATAAAATATGAATTGCATTTAATACCAAAAAATAATAGAATATATTAGTAATTTAAAAAAAATTACCTGCGGTCATATTTGGTGGTTTTTTAGCGTTGAAATATTTGCGGTCATATTTGGTGGTCTTTTAACATATAAATAATACCTGCGGTCATGGTTTAGTGGTAGAACACGTCCTTGCCAAGGATGAGACGGGAGTTCGATTCTCCCTGGCCGCACAAACTTTGTCTCTTAGTTTTTTGTCCTTTATTTTTAGCTTGGTAAATATACACTTTTCCCCAAAACTGTGGATAACTATGTGTGTAATGTTTATAAAGGACATCAAAAATTTTGTCTTTTAGAGCCTGTTTTGCCCAAAATAGCTTGTTAAATAAGGATATTTTGATAAAAGACATGAATTTTTATTAATTAGTTTCACGTGAAACATGTTTTACATGAAACATCATTAAAATGCCAAAAATATTCACTTCTGAAACTCAAAAGATAGGGGAAATAGGGGAGAACATAGCCGTCCGGTTTCTCGTGAAACGAGGTTATGTCATCTTGGATCGAAATTATACCAAGAAATGGGGAGAGCTTGATGTTGTGGCTGAAAAGTCTGGAAAAATCTATTTTATTGAAGTAAAAAGTGTGTCCCGGGATGTTTTGCCAGATGTTAATCATGAAACAAAAGATGCTTACCGACCCGAGGAAAACATGCATCCATGGAAGATGAAAAGAATGTCTCGAACGATCCAAACTTATCTTTTGTCAAAGAAAATTCCGGAGGAAAAGGAGTGGCAGGTAGATCTTTTGGTCGTGTATTTATGTCTAAAAGACAAAAAAGCACGGGTAAAAGTTGTGGAGGATTTGATTTTATAATATACTGGAAAAGTTCATTTCGGGCCGTAGTATACCGGTAGTACAAGCGCTTTGGGAGCGTTTAGACCGCGTTCGATTCGCGGCGGCCCGACTGGTTCTTGAAAAGCGGGATTAGTTTAATGGTAAAATAACAGTTTTCCAAACTGTGGTTGGGAGTTCGATTCTCCCATCCCGCACCGGGATAGCAAGCAAATTTATTTGCTTGCGTGGGAGGATTGAAAGGCTTTTCCGTGCGAGCGTAGCGAGATGGAAAAGCACCTGGCTACGTAGTAGCCGATTCTCTCGCCCTAAAAAACATGATAATTTTAATCGCCATTGCAACCTTGCTCGCAACTTTCTTGGGTGGAATGTTTGCCTTGCAATTTAAAGACAAGCTCCATCTTATTTTGGGTTTTTCGGCCGGGGCAATCCTTGCAGTATCTTTTTTCGACCTGATCCCAGAATCGATCAACTTGGCGAGTGGCTCCTATGACATTTCTTTCATAACTTCCGTTTCGGCCCTCGGTTTTATTTCGTACATTATTTTGGATCGCTTCGTTTTCTTCCATTATCACGGACATGCGGAAGGGGAGAATGATCAAGCAGAAAAAAAGAATATCGAGCGGGGAATTTTGGGAGCTGGTAGTCTTTCGACCCACAGTTTCCTGGACGGCATGGCCATTGGTCTGGCTTTTCAAGTGTCGGCCGGAGTCGGAGCAATCGTAGCCGTGGCCGTCCTAGTACACGATTTTTCTGATGGCATCAACACCGTCAATATGATTTTGAAAAATCATGGTACTAGAAAATTGGCTTTCAAATGGCTCTTGGCAGACGCGCTCGCGCCGGTTTTGGGCGTTCTTTCCACTCTTTTCTTTTCGGTACCGGAAGCGTTTTTAGGCCTTATTTTAGCCCTTTTTGCGGGGTTTTTCCTATACATTGGCGCTTCGGATTTACTACCCGAAAGTCATCACTCGCATCCCACCGTCTGGACCACTCTTTCTACTATTCTAGGTTTTGCAGTGCTCTTTGGAGCCATTCGCTTGGCGGGTATTTAACTAAAGTAAAATAAAATCCCCTGACTGTATGGCAGGCTTAGGGGATTTTTGGTTTCTCAATTTTATTTAATTCCAGTTAGCATCCAAGCGAGAGCCAACTTTGCAAATTGCGCCTGGGTTGCGAGCTCCGGTAATTTTGAAATGCAAGTGTGGACCAGTCGAGCGACCGGTTGAGCCTTCGTGGCCAATAATTTCCCCACGGTAAACTTGATCACCGACGTGAGTAGTAATTTTTGATTGATGACCATAAAGAGTCTGGGTCCCATTCGGATGTGCAATGATAACCATATTGCCGTAACCTCCGTTGTAGCCATTTCGGGCAAAAATAACAGTTCCGGAAGCGGCCGCCAGAATTGGAGTACCTTTTGGTGCCGCCAAATCTATTCCACCGCGATCATGTAAAAGCTGGGTGATGATCGAACCAGGCATCGGATTCATAAAGTAGCCGGTAATATTGGCAAGCTTGCTTGGATTGTAGCCCTTGCTTGACGCTGGGGCGGATTTAATCGGCTTGTCGCCACCTTCGTCATAAAGAACTCCATCCGGAATGATCAGGTCGTCTCCGACCGCCAGTTTGGCGTCAGGGGCAATGCCGTTGAAGGAAGCAATATCAGAGGCATCAACTTTGTATTTGGTGGCAAGGCTCTTTAAGGTCTGGCCCTTGGCCACGGTAACTTTCACCCCAGAAACCGGCAAGATGATAAGTACATCTCCCTCGGTGAGTTTTTCTCCTTTTTTCAAGTCGTTGGCCCAAAGGATCGTATTAGAAGAAACCCCGTACATCTCGGCGATCTGAGCGATCGAGTCTCCTTTTCTTACCACATAAACGCTTATCTGGTCAGAAGAGAGGTCTCCATCATCCGAACCATCAGACACTCCAGTCGGACAGGTCAAAGCAGAAAGGGCAGTGTCAGATACTATATTAGGATCTTTGTCATCATCTAAATTATCTTTTTTGTTCTTGCTTTTCTTGTCGGCAATGATAGCTGCCGAAGAAACATTGGCTTGCAAAAGCTCGATATTTTGGGAATTCTCGCCCAAGGAAGATGCATCGGTACTGGCTGAGACATTATTCCCAAAAAGCCCAAACAGCAAATCAGCCCGAACGGGTAGGGGCGCCAAAACCCCTCCGCATACGAGAGAAAAGGCCAAAACAGTGCTGAATATTTTAAATTGAGGTTTAATAAACTAGCTCTGATATCGCGGGATCCCTTTGTTACCCTCGTAAAATAAGGATAAATACAGGACGACCAAATGTGCTGTACGCTTGATAAGGCTCCTACGATGGTTACAATCATCCGGCTTTCGGTCATAGTCTATCGTGCTCCTAGTCGGTACTCTTTAATGGTAGCCCGAGAGGAGGCCTCAGTCAACCGACCTGTGGATAACTTCGTGGGAGAGGGATTGTCTCCATTTTTCAAAAACCCCGCCGGATGTTAAGATAAAGTTCATGGAAGAGCATTTGAATGGTTTAAATAAGGCCCAAAAAGAGGCCGTCCTGCATATGAATGGGCCACTTTTGATCGTGGCCGGGGCCGGGGCCGGGAAAACCAAAACTATTACACATCGGATAGTCAACTTAGTAAAGAATGGGATACCCCCTGAAAGAATCTTGGCGGTAACCTTTACCAACAAGGCTGCCAAGGAAATGCGAGACAGGATATTGGCAGCTATGCCAAAGATTCCCTTTGACGCTTCTATGTCAAAGGGAATCTTTGGCACTCCTTTTGTCAGTACTTTTCACTCGCTCGGGGTATACATAATAAAGGAAAATGCCCGACTGCTTGGACTTACCAAGTATTTCACCATTTTAGACGAAGGAGATTCAAATAGTTTGGTGAAAGAATCCTTAAAAGAGCTAGGTATCGACCCAAAACAGTATGACCCAAAAAAAATAAGAAATATCATCAGCCGAGAAAAAGCGAAATTCACTCACCCAGACGACTACCTGGGGCGCGAGCGAGGCCCGCTTGCGGGGATCGTGGCACGAGTTTGGGACCTTTATGAAAAGAAAAAAGCGCAGGAAAATTCTTTAGATTTTGATGACTTGCTTCTAAAAGCGGTAAAACTTTTGAAAGAAAATAAAGAAATCCGGGAAACTTACCAAGATCGCTGGCAATACATCCACATCGATGAGTACCAAGATACGAACGAAGTACAATACCTGATGTCGCGTCTGCTTTCCGAAAAGCATAAAAATATTTGCGTGGTGGGTGATGCCGACCAAAACATTTATTCTTGGCGCGGAGCAAATTTGAAAAATATTCTGAGCTTTGAAAAAGATTATCCCGATGCCAAGATCGTTATTTTGGAAGAAAATTATCGTTCGACCAAAAATATTTTGGAAGCGGCGAATGAAATAATCAAAAAAAATATTTATCGCCCGGAGAAAAATTTATTCACCGAAAACGAAGCCGGAGAAAAAATTTCGCTGTACGAAGCAATTGATGAATCTGACGAGGCAGAACACGTAGCTTCAAAAATTTTAGAAATCGTGGATGGGAATCCAGAAAGTTTCCTATCGCGGGGTGTCTCGCAGGCCGACGGGTTGAGAGGCATCGCTCCGCGAGCACGCGGAGACAGCGACCCTGCGAGAGGAGAACTTTCTGGATTCCCTGAAATCGCAGTTTTGTATCGCGCAAATTTTCAATCACGCGTGCTCGAAGAAGCGATGTTGCGCTACAACATTCCATACCAGGTACTCGGAGTAAAATTTTTCGAACGAAAAGAAATCCGGGACACCCTCGCTTATTTGCGCGCTGCGCTCAACCCCGACAGCTTGTCCGACATTAAAAGAATTATCAACTTTCCGGCGCGTGGTATTGGTAAAGTAACCATAGTTAAACTTTTTGCGGGTGAGAAAGAAAATCTGCCAATAAAAATGAAAATAAAAATTGATAATTTCTATAAAACACTTAAAGATATAAAAGAAAAGATCTCCGCCAAGGGCGGATCCGCCTCTGGCGGAAAAACAAGCGATATAATAAAATTTGTAATCAAAAAATCCGGGATCGAAACAGAGCTCCTGGAGGGAACCGAGGAAGACCAAGAAAGGCTTGAAAACATTAAGGAATTGGTGACTTTGGCGGTGAAATACGACGAACTTTCTGGAAGCTTGGGAGTGGAAAAATTACTGGAAGATGCAGCGTTGGCAAGCGATCAGGATTCGATCATGCATAGTCTTGAAAACAAAAAAGAAAATAAAAATGCCGTAAAGTTAATGACTGTACATGCCTCGAAAGGACTCGAGTTTGAAAATGTTTTTATCACTGGGCTGGAAGACGGGCTCTTCCCACACCAAAAACAAAATGAAGCAGAATCCGGCGAGGACAGGGAAGAGGAACGCCGACTTTTTTATGTGGCACTCACGCGCGCAAAGAAAAAATTATTTTTATCCTTTGCAAACTTCCGCACCATCTTCGGTTCGCGCCAAATTAATACGCCTTCGGAATTTTTGGGTGACATTCCGAAAGATTTATTAGAACGGGGAGACGAGGACCCGCGCATTAAAACAATTTATATTTAGTAGAAAGTATAAAGTTAAAAGTGAAAAGTAAGATGCAAAAAAAATTCAAAGCAAAAAAATCTCTGGGGCAAAATTTCTTGAAATCGAAAACCGCGCTCGACAAAATCGTCGCGGCGGGAGAAATTGTATCAGGCGAACTGATTCTAGAGATCGGACCGGGCAAGGGTGCGCTGACTGAAAAACTTTTGGAAACGGGGGGTGAGGTGCTCGCGGTAGAAAAAGATCGTGGACTCTTCGCGTTTCTCCAAGAAAAATTTTCCAAAGAAATTTCCAAAGGAAAATTAAAATTAATAGAGGGAGATATTTTGAAATTTGAATTCGAAACCTATAACCTAGAACCTAGAACCTATAAACTAATTTCCAATATTCCTTACAACATCACCGGTGCGATTTTGAAAAAGTTTTTAACTGCAGAGAATCAGCCGGAACGGATGATCCTCATGGTCCAACACGAAGTAGCAACAAGAATTCTGGCCCGCGACAAAAAGGAAAGTATTTTATCTGTCTCGGTAAAAGCATATGGGGTACCGAAATTGGAAATGAAAGTACCTGCTCGATATTTTTCTCCAGCCCCGAAGGTAGATTCCGCCATAATTTCAATCAAAGACATCTCTCGAGGGTTTTTTGCAGAAAATACCTCACCCCAACCCTCTCCTTGTGAAGGCGAGGGGGGATTCGAAAAAAGATTTTGGGAAATAGTTCATGCCGGGTTTGCCCATAAACGAAAAAAACTCTCCGGCAACTTAAAAAAAACACTAAAACCGGAAAAAATCTTCCCAGAAAATCTAAAAAACAAGCGGGCGGAAGATTTGTCCCTCGCCGATTGGGTTTTATTAACAAAAAACCTCTAAAATTTGCTTCCGTTTTAAAGTTCCGAATGTTATAATTGTCTGATGAACAAGCGTTTCAAACAGATAGCGATAGTAGCCGTGGTTATTCTAGTTTCTTTCGAGACCGTTTATGCCTATTCTGGTAATTATAATTCGGTTCTTGGGGGGAGAATAACAGATACAAAAGCTACCGAAATAAAGGAACTGGAAGACACAGGTTACCACTGCGAACTTAACGGAGGCAAAAGCATAACAATCAACCCGATCCGGGGCCCAAAAACTTATTTTATCCCGGAAAACATCACTTCCAAGACCGGACGAGATATTTCATCGGGAAGATGGATTTTAGGAAGGTACAACAATAATAAAACAACGATCACTTGCAAAAAAAAATGTGGCGAAACAACCTGCACGAACCAAGTAACCCTGGATTCAATAACTCTTTTCGGAACCTAAAATGGAAATAAAAAAATACTTGCCAAGTAAAAAATTTGTTCGATTGATTGGGTCTTTTTTGATCGTGGGAATTGTTTTTGTGATTGTTTTTGTGGTGTTCTTTTCCCAAAAAAGTATCTTCAAACACACAAATAAACCGGGACAGCTCGGAGCGGACCGGCTGTCTGTCCTCAAACTAAGCCAGGTAGACACCGATGGAGACGGAGTGCAAGACTGGCAAGAAGCTTTGTGGGGAACAGACAAAAATAATCCCGCTACCTTTAACGGAGTGTCAGATTTGAAATACATCGACAATAAAAAGAAAGAACTTGGAATCAGCCAAGACCCCAAAAACGAACAAAATCTAACCGAAACGGAAAAATTTGCCCGAGAATTCTTCTCCACCTACATTGCCATGAAGGATTCGGGCCAGCTCGATAACACAACTATCAATAATTTTTCTTCCACCTTGGGAAAGAAAATAGCGGACCCAACGATCCTTGACCAATATTCCGACACGGACATTATCCCGGACACTTCAAATGAAGGCGCCGGTGATCCGCAAAAATATTATTTCGAGATAAAAAAACTTTTTGACCAATATCGATCATCCGGGATTGGGGAAGAATTAAGCATTGTAAACAACAGTTTAATGGCAAATTCCAAAACAAGCGACGGCTCCCAAAAGAGGCTGCTGGATATCGCGAACGCTTATAAAAGTTTCGCCCAGAAAATGATGGGGGTACCGGTCCCGAAAAACCTGATCCAAGACCACTTGGCAGTGGCAAACAGTTCCAACAATTCGGGGATCAGCGTAGAAAACATGGCAAAGGTTTCGACTGACCCGATCATGGGGCTGTCCGGACTTTCTCAATACCAAAAATACAGCAATGATTTTGTAAATTCAGCCGGTGCGCTGGAGACAAAAGCCTTAGAATAGTGCTACAATAGAGGAGAGTATCGAAAAAATGGGAAACAAATATTTTCAAAAGATAATCAGCTCACTTGTCATAATAAGTTTTGTTTTTGTTATACCCTATTTAAGATTTGCGGAAGTAGCCAAAGCCCAAAGCGTCAGCAGTTACATCACCGGAGTAGCAGGGGCAATAACCCAGTTTCCATCATGCCAAAAAGAATTGGTGAATGTAGTAAAAAATCTATTTAACGGGACTAACGGTCTGGACTACACGACATCCAGCAAATCTTCTGTACCTTATGGCCCAACAGAAAGCGGGGGGAACTTGTCAGATAAAGAAACTGCCGCTAAGGGTCAATCCGAAAATGTCCCGGTTGACTTACCAAAGACAACCACTGAGTTGATCCAAAAAACATATGAAAACACCCTAAGCACTTCCAAAACCAGCAAGGCCCTGAGTGATAATGACACTTGCCTAAAAAGCATCGGCCGGCTGGTCATCAAAATGCTTTTGCAGAAATTGACCACAAGCACAGTAGAATGGATTAATGGAGGATACGATGGCAGTCCAAAGTTCATCCAGGACCCGGGTACTTTTTTTAAGGACATGGCTAAAGACGAAGTATTGCAATTTGGAATCGAACTGAATGACAAAACTCTGTATCCTTTTGCCCAGTCATTCATGCAGGCAGAAACTAGCAAAATAAAAAATACTTTTTCAAACAACGCCAAATACTCTTTCGATATAATGATGCAACAAACCAACCCAAACTATACCCCGGGAGGGTTTCAAGATGATTTCTCGCAGGGGGGTTGGTATGCCTGGGATGCTATGACTCAAATGGATGCCAATAACCCAATGGGATTTGCAATGATGGCCTCAAAGGAACTCGAAAAAAGAATTAGCGAAAAAGTTCAAGAAAAAAAAGACGAACTGGCACAGTCGGGGGGTTACCTGGGGGATCGTCGTTGTGTTAACCCAACGGGAGTTACTTGGCAAGAACATCAAGACGCCTTAAGAGGATCGTCTAATATGTACAATAACGAAACCGGGACGGCTCGCCGTTGTTTACAGTGGGCTACTGTTACTCCAGGCGGGATGATTGCCGATGCCGCCACCAAGACAATGAATTATCAGAGCGATAGCTTGCTCAAAGCGGATGATCTAAACGCCGCTATTGCCGCCATTATCGACGCACTCTTAAACAGCTTTACCTCCAACATCCAAAACAAAGGATTTGCCGAGCTGCCAAACACGCAATACTTCCAGGAAGCAGAGGGTGGGCAGATGGTCTTGGACCCCGACAGTATGGCCCAATACGGTTCCTCACGAGTTTCTGACGATTTCTCTGAGTTTCAAATAGCTTCGAGTACTTTCTTGAGCACTCATCCAGACTTCAACATCCGAACCGACCTAAACCAAGCCTTGATCGACGAGCAGAGAGTATTTACTCAAAAAATTATCGAACAAAACCGAGGGCTTAAATCCACCGTTCCAAAGACTCAAGAAAACCCAAAAGGAAATGCCGGCCTGATTCCGATTACTTTCCAGTTAGACTATTGCATTCCGGGCCCGCACCCTGGATTTGAGACTGATTCTCGGAATGCCTTAAACGCGGCTTTGGGAACAATCCCCGCCGAAGATGAAAATACTATAAAAGACAAAGACAAAGATGCTATTGCGGGGTTAATAAAAGACAGCCTAATGCTTGCGGCCACGGCTGCCGGAGCAGTCATCGGGGCATCAATAGGAACAGTCGTTCCGGTTATTGGTAATATCATTGGGACTGTCATCGGCGCCGTAGTAGGGTTTATTGTGGGTCTTCTCTATGACTTATTTTCAGATACAAGCACTGAGAAAAAAATTCAAGCTTACTATGCCGGACAAATTTATAATATGACAGGAATAAAGGTATGCAAATACGGAACCGGCACCACGGGTTGTAAGGGGGGCGCTATTCAAACGGCCGCTTATCATAATAAAATTTCTTTTGATGATTCCATCAATAAAATATTGGACAGATATATAAAAATTATTTACGATGTCTTCCCCATAGAAAAATTGCCTACTTCGGCCGGAGAAGCAGCCATAAAATTTGGCAAGATAAAAGGCTATCTCCAAATGTACAAGAACAACGAAGACAGGATCGTTTCCATGCAAAGTATCATAAACAGGCTGGTTGGAATCAAAAAAGAAATAGATAGTCTAAATTGCCAATTGGATCCTATCCCTGACAGTCAGGCATGTCTTTCGGCCGGCTACACCTCAAGCACTCTGCCAATGATTATGTCTCAAGAAGAATACGAGACAGCTCTTCAGCCCTGGATCACTTCTTTTGGCAGACTTTCAGCCGAAATGGTATCCGGAGATGATATCGCCGTGGTTGATAATACCAACAAACAAATCCAAGATGAAAAAGATTATGTTTATCGAAATTTGCTAAAAGGACCGGCCGGCTGTGAAAAAGACTTGGAGCTTGATCGGCAGGGCCTCGCTTGGCAAATTTATGACACTAAAAGAATGGAATACCCGGGGCCAATCCTTTATGACTACAATGATTATACCAACGGCCAAAACTTGCCGGACCCATTCGGTAGCGGATTTGAAAATCACATGATAAATACCTGGTCCCCGGGTGGCGCCAAAGTGCCTTTGAATAGTTTCGGACCGGGCTTCTTGAGCTATGTCACTTTTGAGAGAAGCGGTGACGCTGAACCTACTTTGTGTAGTTCCTATTACGTAGATGGTAAGTGTCATGATGATGGAAGCGACCGAGAACATTTGTCACCTCAATTCAAGGACATATTGCATGTTCCGCTCATTATAAGTGACTTATTTATGCTTAGAGATATATCGGACGCAACCATCGGACATGTGCCGGATTATGCGCATGGAGGAGATCCTTCTAATAATACTGGCATATTTGAGATAATGATCGGTATTTATTAAAATGAAAACAATGAACAAAAAAACAAAATCGACAATAAATTTCTCAAAAAGTTTAGTCTTTGGCATTTTTACCTTACTTGTATCTTTTTGTTTGTTTTCTGGAAATGCTTTCGCCGCTGAGGTAACTATGACCGCAAGCCCTTCACACGTCAATTCCGGAGGGACTTCAATAATTCACTGGGACGCGCCTGCCGCTGCTTATAATTGCACCGCCTCCTGGAACCCAAACGGCTATCTGGCAACTTCGATTGGATCTTGGACCACTCCATCCTTGACTCAAAGCGTTCGCTACGATATTTCCTGCTTGGTAGATGCCGGCGGTTTAGCCGGACCTTCCACTCTTTACGGCTATGTAAAAGTATATGTGAACGGAACCCCGCCGCCTACCAACATTTTCTGGCTGGAGGCCAGCCCGGCAGTGGTAACCGCGGGTGGAACCACTACAATTTTTTGGTCAGCACCCAACTGGGGCCCAAATTCGATGATCATCGGTTGCACAATTTCCGCCCATGATGCAAACGGAACAACTGTACCAACCCCAACCCTAAACCCGGCTCCTTACGGCTCTTTTACTTCTGCCCCACTTACCCAAAACACCACTTATGTCTTTCAGTGCCTCCAATCTGGGATATTCACTTCTACCACTATCACTGATTCTTTCACAATAAATATCGCTGATATGCCAACTGTTACTGTAACGGCCACTCCATCAATAATAGATATGGGAGGAGCTTCAACCATCAATTGGACCTCAACCGGCGCTAACTCCCAGGGAGACTTTTGTTCTTCAGACACCGGGCAAGGGGGAAACGGACCGACCGGATCTTTCATTGTTACCCCGACAACTCCCACCTGGTATACTGTTTCTTGTTCTCACCAGGGGCTAACTGCTTCTAGTCAGGCGGCGGTGTGGATAGATGTGTTTAACAATAATAACGTTGGCGGAATATCCGATGTCTTTACGGAAGACGCCACTGATATCACGGACACCAGCGCAGTGCTTTGGGGAGGATTAAACCCAGCCAGTGGAGGAGTAGCCGCTTCCGCCCAGGCTTATTTCCGCTATTCAATTGTAGAAGACCACCCGCCAGTTTTTTGCAATGATATTTATGGATCGATAATGAGAGCAACCAACGAAGTGACTGCTTGGGGTAACACTTGGCAGAGAGTTCACATTAAGGCGACCGGGCTTCAGCCAAATACTACTTATTATTATTGTCTAATCGGTTCGAATGGAGACGGAGTGGGTCCTGGCGGGGGAGTAAAATCTTTTGCCACTCTTCTTTCTCCATCCGAAAATAATAATCAGGATGTTTCGGTTGAAACTAAAGCTGCTCTAGTGGTAAACAAAACTTCGGCTTACTTAAATGGACGCTTCAACACTAGAACCAATGCTATAACTTGGTTTGAATATCGGCAAACCAGCGCCCAACCACAAACAGGAAATTCTATTTCTTGGAAAGAAAAGTTTCTTGATCTATTTAAAATGAACAAAGCTTACGCTTCTCTGGTATCGCCAAGTTTCGGCTGGAGCGACAGAATCCACACAGAAAATCATATGGCAGATACTTCGGGAGACTTGAATTATCTTTTGACTGGACTGAAGCCAGGCATTACTTACCAATTTCGAGCAGCCATAAAACCAGCAGGTAGCACTCTGGTCTCTTATGGAATACCTTTTGCTTTCACCACTAAATCTTCAGACGGAAGTGGCAACGGAGACCCGATTGGAAATGGCATCGGGTACACTGACCCTTGTCAGGATCCAACTGACCCAAATTGTAATGGTACAGGGAACACCGGCACCGGCGGAGAGCTAAAGAATATGCCTGATCTTGTTGTCGGCCCGGCCTACCTCGATCCAACATTGTCGTCTGGTTCGTCGAACGCAAATTCGGCGGTCTCGGCTCCAGCCATGCCCGGTGTTCCGGTTGGTCTCCGAGCGCTCGTACGAAACCAAGGAGGAGTTTCTACTGCCTACATTCGACCGCTCCCAAACACTCAACAAAATTCGGTCCTACAAAATAATTCTGTTTCTTACGTGTCTTCGGTTTTGGGAGTTCCAAGGGCGGAAGCAGCGGCTTTGGTAAATAATGCAACCGTGACTGCGACCAATCAAGTGCCGGCTTCTTCCAGGGGAAGTTTTTATAATTTTTTCCAAGTTTCCACTGTGCCAAGAAGTGATAACCCTTCCTACCCGGTTCCGACCCCAAAAGCAAACCCTTCTAATGTAGCACCAAAGAACAATCCGGCAGTAAGTTTCTGGAAAAAAATTTTTGGAACAGAAAAAGCGATAGCGGCAACCATGACTGGAGGAAATGTCGCAATAGATGCTACTTTAGTAAATCTGTCAGCTGTCCTGATGTCGCCACTAGCGACAAAGACATCTGCGGTCACTTCTCAAACCTATACTTTCCCAACGGCCGGGACATATTATGTGCGCGCTTGCGCGGACAAAGCACGGCCTGCTGACATTGGCTTGATTAAAGAAGCTTATGAAAACAACAACTGTGGCCCTTGGGCTCCGGTTGTCATTGGAGTAGTGGCGGGCGGTGGAGGTAATGGGGGTGGGGGAGGAAATGGTGGAAATAACAGCAACGGAAATACTGGAACCTTGACCTTGGGACAGACGGCAACTCCGCCAATAGATGCAATCGTCCGTTATCATGAGGGAATCGAACATGTTTTTGTCCGACAGATTGTTGCCAACCAAACTATCGCCACGAGGTATGGATATCAAAGTGGAAGTGATTTGAATAATTTTGCCTGGTACCTAGCCGATCAACTAGCTCGACAGTTTGGCTATGTCAGCTCAAGTGGAAAAGAAATCAGGGTGAGCTACCCGGACATTGCCGCTTACCAGCTTCGACTAGAGGGAAACAACCTGACCGTTTATGAATATTATGACAACAAGATAGTGAACATCGAGAGTACCGCCACGGCGCTTCGAGGGAAATACCATTACGAATATTATTTCACCAAGAAATAGGCACTAGGCTTTAGGCACTAGTGTAAGACACAATAGAAAAAAGAAAATGAGAAAGACGCGCAAAAATTTAGCAATAGTTCCAACAGAGATGATCCAAACCAAGATTTATCTGATTCGAGGCAGGAAGGTCATGCTTGACCGAGATTTGGCGATGCTATATGGAGTTGGAACAGGACGGCTGAATGAAGCAGTTAAAAGAAATATTGAACGTTTCCCGGAAGATTTTATGTTTAAACTCAATAAACAGGAAGTGAAAATTTGGGAATCGTATATTCTAGGAATCGACTTGAGGTCACAAATTGCAACCTCAAGTCTAAGATCGCAGTTTGCGATCTTAAAACAGGGACAACATATAAAATATGCCCCTTACGTTTTCACTGAACAGGGCGTTGCTATGCTCTCCAGCGTTTTAAACAGCAAGCGTGCAGTGCAAGTAAATATTCAAATAATGAGAACTTTCACCAAAATGCGTGAGATGCTCGCAAGTCACAAAGAACTTCGAGAAAAAATAGAAGCGATGGAAAAGAAATACGATAAAAAGTTCCGAGTGGTTTTTGAAGCGATTCACGCGCTTTTGAAAGAAGAAAAAGGGCCAAAGCGCAAAGTCGGATTTTGAGGGGAGGGATCGGTGGGCATTGAGCCTTGGGCACCGGCTTTGATTAAAAGCTAGCGCCCAGAGCCTAAGGCCTAAAGCCTTGAAAGAAATGAATATTTTCAAAAAATACAGCTTAATAAAGAAAATCTTTATGCCGATTTTGATCCTGGCCATTTTCCTGACACCGGTTAGCCCTATTTTAGAGAAAAAAAGTGCTAACCTAACGGTAAACGTAGCCAAAGCAGAAGAGGGTTGGGAAGAGGAACAGGGAGATAAATTAATGTTAAATACTCCGATTGTCTATGATACTAAAGTAGACTATACCCTGTCTGTCTCTTTAAAAACCAACAACGGTGAACTTAATGGAGACGTGTGGAAGGACAGATTCGACGAAGAATATATTGTAGACAATAATACCGTACCTCCGTCTTACAAACTTAATGTCATAGCCAGTTTGCAAAAAGGAAACTCAAAAGCAAATGCTACTCTGGAAGGCATCAAGCACAGTCAAGGTAGAATAGTGATACCCGTAGAATTAAAAGGGGATATTCAACAATTTCCCATAAACTTCTATGATCTTGATCCGGCCACAGATTATTTTTTTAGTGTAAATTTATTTCATAAAAAGGGCCTGCCTACTGTACTTGAAACAACTTTCACTACAGCTGTCGACTCAACTCACTTTGGGACAACAGACACTACCGGAATAACCGGCGCTCCACCGGAGGATTTGGATTTAAATTGCAGTATTTTTCCTACTAACTTTAATCTTTATGGTTGCGCAGCGGAATTTGTCTATTTAGTGTTTAAGGTAGTTTCTTCTGTTGGGAAGCTAGCTGGCTGGTTCCTTGATTTCTTTGTTTATTATTCCACCGATAGTACTTCGTACAAGAGCAGTTTTGTTAGTGAAGGATGGAAAGTAATTAGGGATATTTCGAACATTTTCTTTATCTTAGCGCTTCTGTACATAGCAATAAAAACAATCCTGAACCTGAATGTTTCGGACAACAAAAAATTGATCAGCTATATTGTGATTGTGGCGCTTTTGATTAATTTCAGCATGTTCTTTACCCAAGTAGTGATAGATAGCACAAACATTTTGGCCAAGGTGTTTTATAACAACATGTCCGCCATCGATAAAAACGGAACGTCCGCCAGTGTCACCGGGGAAAAAGCAATCTCAACCGGTTTAATTTCAAAATTTAACCCGCAAAAAATAATCTCCCAAGAGGTGTACGACAAGAGTGGCGGAACTACTTTATTTATTTTTACTACCCTCTTGGCAATCTGTATTGTCCTTTATACCGCCTACGTTTTCTTCGTGGTGGGAATTTTGTTTGTAAGCCGAGTGGTAATGCTTTGGATTTTAATGATCTTCTCGCCGATTGCTTTCGCCTCATACACTTTACCTTTCGACATTCCGGGGGTCGGGCATAAAGAATGGTGGGGCGAACTTTTGAAAAACGCTTTTCTGGCGCCGATTTTTGTATTCTTCCTATATATTATAGTAATGTTCGCCGGATTTTTGAGCTCAATAGTTTCTTACCCAGATGGAGCCGACTTTTTGCAAAAAGTAATGAGCGTTGTTGTTCCTTTCTTCATCTTGATGATTATGATTATGAAAGCCAAGGATATAGCCATCAAATATGCCGGGGAAATGGGTGCCGCCCTACAGAAGGCCGGGGCAGCGGTAGCAGGCTTGGCCTTAGGTGCTGCCACAGGCGGGCTCGCCTTTGCTGGTCGCAATACTTTCGGGGCGCTTGGAAACAGAGTGGCAAATTCTTCTATGCTTGCCAAAATGGAAGCTAGTGGTAATACAAAGGTAAGCAGAATGTTGGGAACTGGGCTTCGCAATATCGGCAAAACCGCGGCCAAAGGTAGCTTTGATGCTCGAGGGATCAGTGTAGGAGGGAAGAGCCTAGCTTCTACGGGACTCATGGTAGGCAAAGCCGGCGGAGAAGGCGGATATACAAAAGAAAGAGCTGATAAGGCAGCCAAGCGTCAAGCCAGAGCAGAGGAACTGAAGAGTGTAATAGAAAAAGGTGAGGCAGGAAAGAAGGTAAAGAAATACGAAAAGGATCTGCAGGCAATATTAAATAATCCTATAGTATACAAAGCAATCTCAGAAACAGAAAGAGAGCTTGAGTTGGAAAAGAAAAAACTGGTTGACTTGAATGCAATTTACGGGGCGGGGAAAAACACACAGGAGCAAAAAGATACAATAGAAAAAATTAAAGACTTGAACCAAAAGAAGACAGCTATCAAAGAGGGAGGAAAATATGAAGAAAAAACAGGAGAAATGGAAGAAGTGGAAGAATACCAGCAAGAACAGACTGTTAATGGTATTATCGTGCCGGCAGGAATGAGAAAAATAATGAAACCTAAAACAAGAGAAGTAGACTTTGGGAGTGACCCAAACTTCACCACTATAATAGACGGTAAAAAAACAAATATCAAAGATCTCGAAAGAAACATTATTCCGAAAGCAAAAGAAGAACTAGAAGCAGAAAAAAGAAAGATAGCAAACAGCTATGCAAAGAAGATTAGTAGTGGCTGGAAGGGCTGGCTAGGAGCCAATAAAGATGCTGCTCATAAAATAATAATGGACGAAAAATTAACCACCGAAGGTAAAAAGGCACATTAAACTAAATCGCTATGACCGAAAGTTTAAAACAAAAAATTAAAGAGCAGATGCAAGTTCTCCCCAAAGAATCACAAGAAGCGATAAATAATTTTGACTGGGCAAAAATCTCAGAGGAAATCGGTAGAAAATATTTTCTTACTGAAGATGACCTTCATAATTTTCAAATAGTTATTGCTCTAACTCTTCTTGGGCTCGAAGAACAAGACATGCTTGCTCTCAATATTGAAGATGAGTTGGGTACAAGCAAGAACTATGCCGAAAAAATGACCGACGAAGTTATCCAAAAAATTCTGAAACCTATCGTAGAAAAATTGGAAGAAAAAACTAAAGGTACCTTAAGAAGTCGCCCGGTGCACTGGCAACAAAATTTAGATTTCATTTTGTCCGGAGGAGACTACACTGCTTTTATCCGAGAGCCGGTAGAAGAAACAAAAGATGAAATTCCAAAAACAAATGACACTTTCAATCCGTCGAAATTGGACGATCTAAAGAGCCGATTTACCATTTAAGTAGAAAGATGAAAGTAGAAAGTAATCAAGTAAAATGCAAAAAATTAATTCAACTTTATAAACTTTACACTTTATACTTTTAACTACCCAAAAATGAAAATAGACAAATTTGAAGATATAATAGCTTGGAAAAGGGGGAAGGAGTTAACGATTATGGTTTATAAAGTATTCAAAAACTGTAAAGATTTTTCTTTTAAAAATCAAATAGAAAGGGCTTCCGTTTCAATAATGAATAACATCGCCGAGGGTTTTGAGAGAAAGACAAACAAAGAACTAAGAAATTTTCTCTTTATAGCCAAGGGTTCTGCGGGAGAAGTCAGATCTATGTTAGAATTAGGATTGGAGTTGAGCTATATAAACCAAAGAGATTTCGAAAAAATGAATAATCTAACAATAGAAACTTCGAAAATATTATCTGGTTTTATTAAATCTGTAGAAACTAGTCAGTAGAAAGTAAAAAGTGTAAAGTAAAAAGAAAAAATGCAAAATAAAAAATCAAAAAACTTTATAGTTCTCGACCCACTTTATAAACTTTATACTTTTAACTTTTAACTAAAACATGGACACACCAATAGACATGCTGCAAATAAAAATAGAGAAAGCTAAAGACACCCTGCCGGAAGAAACCAAGCGGGCGATTGCCGCTGTTGATTGGCGGGCCATGATCTTGTCTTTGCGAGAGAAGAAGGGATTTAGCTATGAACAGTTAGAAGATTTAGAACTCGAAACAGAATTGCTTTTGTGTGGGTTATTAGACCCAAAAGACTACCCAAAGGAGATCGAGAACAGGCTAAAATTGCCCAAAGCGCAGGTTGACCTCCTGGTAAGTGAAATGAACGAGCTTGTTTTTAAGAAAATTAGAGATGAACTCATAAAAAATACCGAAAAGAAAGAATTATTTATTAACAAAGGAGAGGGAGAAGCACCTCTCCCCAACCCCTCTCCTTATAAAGGAGAGGGGCAGGGGGTGAGGTCGGTGCCTTCTCAGTTGGTAACCCCTCCGGCTCCAGTCAAACCAGCTCTCCAAAATTTACCGCCCAAAAAACAAGTTGAAACCTGGCCAACCAACAAACCGGCCGGTATCCCATTCCAGAAACTAGCCGGAGCTGCCCAAAGTTCGTCTGTCCAGACAAAATATTCCCTAGACACCGACAAATCAAACCTGACCGGCCCAAAAGTAACCCCAATATCACAGAAAGATTCCCCGGTTTTAAAAGCATCCGAGAAAGACCCATACCGATTGGCGCCGGAAGAATAACAAGTAGAAAATAGAAAGTTAAAAGTGGAAAGTAGGGCAGAACAAGATATGATATTATTACTTTATGAACTTTATACTTTATACTTTTGACTAAATTGCATGCAATTCAAAGTACCACAATTTTTGGACATAGAAGACAAGATTTTCGGACCTTTCACCTTTAGCCAATTCGTGTACCTGGTAGGAGGTGCAGGTCTGTGTTTTATCTTGTACAAACTGCTGGGCCTATTAATCGGCTTTATTCCGATCATTTTAGTTGCCGGGTTGGCAGCGGCACTTACTTTCTATCGCCCGAACAACAAACCCCTCGTGAACATGCTTGAATCCGGGCTGAAATACGTTATGCAAAACAAACTTTACATCTGGAAAAAGCGAGTGGTGAAAAAAAGCACCCAGTCTGGGGAAAATTCTCAAAAACTGAAAGAGGCAGCTGCTCTCGAGAATGCCAGGTTGGACAGTGGGAAACTTCGAGATTTGGCCTGGAGCCTAGATGTTCTTGATTTGAAAAATCAAGAACATCAGCAGAAAGATGAAAGTAGAAAGTAATCAAGCAAACAAACAACTTTATGAACTTTAAACATTATACTTTATACTGAAGATATGGCCTTAAAAGCAAAAGCAACTCAAGAGTTTGTCCCGATCAAAGAGATCCGCGATGGTATCATTGTTTTAAAGGATGGAGGTCTCCGGGCTTTGGTCCTGGCCAATTCCATCAACCTTTCTTTGAAATCAGCCGAGGAACAACGGGCTACAATTCTCCAATTCCAGAATTTTTTAAACACTCTAGATTTTCCTATCCAGATTTCCGTTCAGTCACGCAGACTCGACATCAGGCCGTATCTCCTGCTTCTTGAAAACCGCATCAAAGTACAGAATGAACCGCTCCTCAAGCTCCAAACTCGGGAATATATCGGTTTCATCAAAGAATTCACGGAATCGACCGCCATTATGACTAAAACGTTCATCATTGTGGTACCTTATACTCACTCTACTATCAAGGCAGACACTGGGTTAATAACAGGCCTTTTTCAAAAAAAGAACAAGGAGATGATTAGAAAAGAAGCCGAACTTGATTTTGAAGAGAAAAGATCTCAGCTCGATCAGCGAGTAAGCGTAATCGAACAGGGGTTAGCCCGCTGCGGGGTAAAAGCGATCCAGTTGGGAACCGAAGAAGCGGTAGAAGCGTTTTATAAAGTATTCAATCCGGGCGAGCTGGAGGGGAAAATAGAATTAGAGAAGTAGAAAGTTAAAAGTATAAAGTTATAAAGCAATATGGGAATATTTGATTCATTATTTAAAAAGAAGAAAGAGGACCCAAAAATTCCGATCGGAGCGAATCCTTCGGTTTTGGCAGTTTTGCCGGAAGAAATATACGAATCCGCCAAATTGGAATTGGAAGATATTATTGCGCCTTCAGCCCTCAAGATAGAATCCAAATCAATCAACCTGGGAGACAAAATCGCCCGGACCTTTTTCATAATTTCTTATCCGAGGTTTCTGTCGGATAACTGGTTTTCGCCAATTATCAACCTGGACAAGGTTTTTGATGTTTCTATTTTTATCCACCCAATCGATACCTCTTTGGCCTTGCGCCAGTTTCAGAAAAAAGTGGCTGAAGTGCAAAGCCAAATCAGCGTTCGTGAATCCAAGGGAATGGTTCGGGACCCAATGCTCGATACTGCTTACGAGGATCTAGAAAGTTTGCGCAACAACCTAATCCAGGCCCAAGAAAAAATGTTCGACGTTGGCATCTATATCACCATCTATGCCGACAACGAATTGGAACTATTTAAAGTGGAAAACGAAATCAAGTCGATTTTGGAGGCCAAATTGATTTACATCAAACCAGCCCTATTTCAGCAAGTAGAGGGATTCAAGAGTGTGATCCCGACCGGCACCGACCTCCTTAATATCCACCAAAAACTCAATTCCGAACCGCTTTCCAGTATCTTCCCCTTTGTTTCTTTCGACCTTACTTCCACTAAAGGAATCCTGTATGGCGTGAACCGACACAATTCAAGTCTGGTTATTTTCGACCGATTCAGCTTGGAAAACTACAATTCCGTAACTTTTGCCAAATCCGGCTCCGGAAAATCTTATGCTACCAAGCTTGAAATTTTGCGATCCCTTATGTTCGATGTGGATGTGATCGTCATTGATCCGGAGAGGGAATATGAATACTTAACTGAGGTAGTAGGCGGAAGATATTTCAATATTTCGCTTTCTTCCGACCATCATATTAATCCATTTGACCTGCCAATCCCGCGCGAAGACGAAACAGCCGAAGATGTCCTCCGGTCTAACATCATCAATTTGGTGGGGCTATTCCGACTAATGCTGGGCGGCCTTACTCCGCAGGAAGATTCTCTAGTCGATCGAGCCATTTCCGAAACTTATGCGATGAAAGACATCACTCCGGATTCGGATTTTTCGAACATCGAGCCTCCGCTCTTGTCCGACTTTGAAATGATTCTTTCGGGAATGGAAGGAAGTGATTCGGTAATGCAAAGACTGGTAAAATACACTCGCGGAAGCTGGTCCACCTTCCTCAACAAACCATCCAATGTTGATATCAATAAAAAGTTTGTAGTCTTTTCGGTTCGCGACATGGAAGATGAACTTAAGCCAGTGGCGATGTATATCGTAATGCACTACATCTGGACCTCGGTCCGCAAGAATTTGAAAAAGCGCCTGCTCGTAGTGGATGAGGCGTGGTGGATGATGAAGTCGGAAGACACCGCCTCCTTCTTGTATTCCATGGCGAAGCGCGGTCGAAAATACTATTTGGGCTTGGCTACTATTACTCAAGACGCCGCCGACTTTATGAAATCTCCTTATGGCGTACCAATTATCACCAACTCTTCCATCCAACTGCTCTTGAAGCAATCTCCGACTACTATCGATATTTTACAAAAGACTTTTAATTTGACTGACGAAGAAAAATATCTACTGCTTGAATCCGGAGTAGGAGAAGGAATATTCTTTGCCGGCATGAAGCATGTCGCCATCAAGATCATTTCTTCTTATACCGAGGATCAGATAATCACTTCCGACCCCTCCCAAATCCTTTCCATAAAAAAAGAGCGGGAAGAAATAGAAAACGCTGCCGGAAAATAAATCCTCCGGTTATTATTCAGTAAGTGTTATAATAGTATCAATATGTTTAGAAAAGGTTTAATCACATTTTTTGCTCTACTCTGCCTGGCATTTGCTTTTGAGGCAAGCGCTCAGCTCCAAAATGGAGACATCGTCCTTGAAATAACCCCGGCATACCCAAAGACCAACGAACAAGTCTATGCTGCGGTCTCAACCTACACTACCGATTTGGATAATGCAAGAATTTCCTGGATGTTAAACGGAGAGGTTGTTTCGGAGGGGATAGGTAAGAAAAATTTTTCTTTTAAAACAGGAAATTCGGAATTCCAAATGACCTTAGAGGTAAAAATAGAGACTATCAGCGGTTCTACGATTGATAAAAAAATAATTATTGCTCCGACGGACGTGGACATGCTTTGGGAAGCCTATGACTCTTATGTCCCCCCATTCTACAAAGGAAAGACTCTGGTTTCGACTGAGGGGATGGTAAAAATAGTAGCCTTCCCAAGTACTCAAAATCCGGCCGGTTTTAGCTATAAATGGAAACTTGATGGTAAACTAAAACCCGATTCTTCCGGTTACGAAAAAAACTATTTTGTTTATAAAAATAGCTATTTGGAAGATAGTAACAGTGTCGAGGTGGCTATCTCGGATATTTTCGGAAGCGGTATCGGACAAGGAACAACAACCGTCAAACTAGGACAACCCAAAGTGTTGTTCTATCAAAAAGATCCGATCTTGGGAACCCGTTGGGAAAGAGCTTTAAGTAATGGATTTACTTTAAATACGAGCGGGGACACCTTGGTAGCTGAACCATATTTTCTATATCCCAAGAACCTGACTGCCTCCAATCTTACTTTCGACTGGTTCCTCAATGGAGAAAAAGTTGAAGCTCAGATACCTATTAATACCTTGTCAGTAAAAACAGTAAGCGGGCAGTCGGGCAATGCTACTGTTAAGATTATTATCAATAATAACAAAGCCCTTTTTGGAGAAATTCAAAAACAATTAAATGTTAGCTTCTAAAAAACTGAAAATTATATTATCCTTGTGTACGCTTTTATTTTTGGTTTTTTTAATTTCTCCTACCAAGACCTTCGCCACGACAGCAACCTTTAAACTTTTAAGAACCGCAAACCAATACGACGAAACAACCCAAAAATGGAGTTGGAGTTTTGGTGTTTGGGGAACCAATATCCCGGATACAGCCGACATATATTTCACTCCATATAGTGGCAATAAGGCCCTGACTAGTCTTGCCAAATCGGTAAAACTAGAAAACAATCAGGCTCATTATGATACCGGCTTCAACCTGGCCCCGGGGACTCCTTATTCTGTGATAGTAATAGTAAACGGTTTCCCAGATTTAGGTATTAATTTCCCCGCCGAAGTAACCCCAACAGATGGAAAATCGGTTCCTAACCCGCCGGCAATTACCAAAACAGCTACTATCGGGGAAGAGGGGAAGGAGGTAAAAACAAAAACAAATTACACCCTGCTTGCCCCATTGCCCGGACTAACCGAGATAAATACCGAGCCAACCACAGACAATCCTTGCCCTTTTGGGACTTACTTGAATTTAATGATCAAGATTTTCTTGGGTATTTGCGCTGTCTTAGCGATGATTATGATTGTTTGGGGAGGCATTCAGTATATGACTAGTGACCTGGCTTCTTCTAAAGAAGAAGGGAAGAAGTATATTACTAACGCCGTATTGGGACTTATTTTAGCTCTGGGTTCTTATGCAATATTAAATACCCTTAACCCTGATCTGTTAAATATTTGTTTGGATAAAAGCATGTCGGCTGTTTCTATAACGATAGAAGGAGACACTGACGAGCCAATCGGCGGAACTAACGTCCTTCCGACTGGAATAGTTTGTAGTGGTGGACGTTCTAATATCCCGAACATCGCAAAAAGTTTTGCCAATAAAATGACCTATAAGATGGGAGCCAAGGGAGTCGCGGGTCCAAATAATACCATTATGCTTGATTGTTCCGGATTCACTAATTATGTCCTAAAATGTGCGGGCGTTCCATTTGTAAACGGGGGAACGGCATCCATCTTTAATGGGGCAGAAAAAGTAACCTCAATTTCCGGTGATAAAGTAAACAACAAACAATTGAAGGTGGGAGATTTGGTTGGTTGGAAGGCAGGAGACATTACTCGTAATAAATATGGACACGTAATGGTGTATATTGGGGACGGGCAGGTCAGACTGGCTGATTCGCACGGCGGATCAACTGTCGGCAACGCCTTAGGAGTATTTCCCATTACTAATTATAAGAATGATATAAAATATATCAAAAGAGCCCCTTAGTTTATGTCAAAAAGAAACCTTATTCTAATAGCAATCGGAGTGATAATCTTAATTATTTTGGTTTTAGTTCTTGCTTCCTTTTTAAAACCATCCACCACCACTACCGGCAACACTGAAGGGACAAATTTTTTCTCTAGGATTTTCCCATTCGGTAAAAGTGTTGATAATAATGAGAATAATTCCACTTCTGAAACCCCCAGCACTACAATTGTAAACGAAAAAGGGGTGACAAAAGAACGTTTAGTTAGAATTTCTAGTATGCCGGTAGCGGGTTATGGGGTCTACCAAAAAGAAAGATATCTCGAAGTTCCGGCAATCCCAGCAACTGAAACACCTCCTACGGAAGTCGCTCCAACCGAGAACCAGCCGGCTCTGGAGACGCCAGCTCCAATAAACGCCGAAATAAAAAAACCAAAGAAGTCCACCCAAAAAACTAATCCCGTTCCTGTAGTAAAGCCGACCCCACCGGCCACTGAATTTGTCCCAGCAGTAAGATATGTCGAACGAGCCACCGGAAATGTTTATGAAAGCTTGGTGGATCAAATAAATGAGGTGAAACTCACCACTACCACTATCCCTCAGACATACGAAGCTAATTTCGCTGGCAAAAGCGCTTTCGCTGTCCTGCGATATCTTGGAGACGATGCTAAGACAATTGAAGCGTTCCTGGGAAATATGCCCCCAGAGATTTTGGGGGGTGACACAGGGGCCAGCGAACTCTCGGGCTCTTTCCTGCCAGAGAATATTACCGATATGAGCGTCTCTCCGGACAGTTCTTCAATTTTTTATCTATTCAAAAACAATACTGGGGTCGTTGGAGTAACCGCTCAAGCAAGTGGAACAAATAAAAATCAAATCTTTAGCTCTCCGTTCACCGAGTGGCTCTCTTTTTGGCCCAACGATCGAATGATTACCCTTACCACCAAACCTTCTTATGCTGTACCGGGTTATGTATATGCTATTGATCCAGCTACTAAAAAAATGACCCGGGTTATGAGCGGAGTAAACGGCCTCACCACTCTTGCCAGTCCGAGCGGTAAACTGGTGCTTTACGCCAATAATACCCTCGACCTGCGTATTTTTAATATCGACGCACAAGGTTCAACTACTGTCGGGATAAAAACCCTACCAGAAAAATGTGTTTGGGGCCTTGATAGTATTTATTTATATTGCGCCGTACCAAATTATGTCAGTGGGGCAAACTACCCGGATACATGGTACCAGGGAGAAATTTCTTTCTCTGATCAGATCTGGAAGGTGAACACTGAAAACGGAAACACTACACTCCTGGCTGACCCTGCCGCCTTTCAAGCAGGAGAAGACATGGATGGAATCAAACTTTCTTTGGATAAAAGCGGGAAATATCTCTTCTTCGTAAACAAAAAAGATTCTTCGCTTTGGGAACTTATTTTAAATTAAAGAGACCCAATATATTTTATAACTACTCTTCGACTGGCTCCTTCGCCGGTCGATTCGGTTTTTAGGTCAGTGGCTTCGGATAAAAACTCATGCACTAGCCGGCGATCAAAAGCGGACATCGGGTCTACTTCGATATTTGATTTAAAGTATCTGGCTCGTTCTGCCATCATGTGGGCAACTGCGTGGATATTTTCTACTCTCTTTTTTTGAAAACCATTTATATCAACCAGAATAGAAAGGGCGCTTTCTACCTCCGGGCTTTCTTTTTCTTTCTTGCCAACCAAAAGTTTTGATTCTATTATTTTCTTGATCAGGTGGTTTAAAGCAAAAAGACCCTCCCCGTTTCTACCCAAAAAAAAGTGTGGCTGACCGACTTCCACTGAGAACCAAGTTGTTTTTGAGCCGTCCTCTGAAATAATAATGTCTTTAACTGGAACAGTGGTCCTTTCAATAACTTCTTTGATTAAATTTTGTATTTCTGTTTTATTCATATTTTATAAGGTTATTTTTGAGTAAGATCCAGGGCGCCTTTTCGTTTGGCATAAATCTGTTGCCCTATAGAAAATATATTACTGGTTATCCAATATAATGCAACTGCCCCAGACACACTGTAAGAAATAAATGCCACCACCAACGGAAAAACATACTTCATTTGCATATTCATACTCTTAGCAAAACTATCCTGGAAAGAGCCGGCCTTGTTGTCGGTAGTTTTTGGCGGCTTCGGCATATAATAGGCCTGGAAATACTGCGAGATGCCAGCCAAGATAGCTAAAGCTAAAACATGGGTCTTCCCAATATCTAAAATACCCAAGAAGCTCATATTTACATTTGCTGGAACGTGAACAAATGAATAGAGGGCACTGGCATCAAAGGTTATCCCTTTGATAAATACATAATATAGAGCAAAGATAATTGGGATCTGGATCAAAACCAAAAGACACCCGGAAAATGGGTTGGTCTTATATTTTTTATAGAGTTCAAAGGTCTGCTTGGCTTGCTCTTCTTTACTAGCGTTGCTCTTTTTTATTTTATTTAGCTCGGGAGTAAGTAAATTCATTTTAGCCTGGCTTTCAATCGAGCGTTGATAGACGGGGAAAAGGAGAGTCTTTACCAAAATGGTCAAAATAATTACTGCCATTCCTAAATTACTGCCGGGAATAACCGAAACCAAAAAAGCCAAAACATTTAAAAGTGGCTTGTATAAAATAAGGTCCCAAAGATTTAATAACATCCCCTTATCTTATCTTAAAAGACGAAAAAATGCTACTCGAGCGGATCCCAGTGGTTTTTCTGCCATGGGTGACATCGGAGGATCCTTAAAAATCCAAGATAAATTCCCTTTGGCCAACCGTATTTTAAAATCGCCTGCTTGGTATATTCCGAGCAGGTGGGATAAAATACACAACTAGGCCGTTTAAGCGGCGAAAGATACCTTTGGTAGAATTTAATGGATTTTATGAAGAATTGTTTCAATTTCATTTTCTAAATTTTTGATAGGGAAATAGTTAGCACCCCTTTTCCCACCAAAAACTTTCTTACCCTTCGGTCCAAAAATAAAAGCGCCTAAAAATCCTTGTGGAATTTCATTAATGTGTTTCCTTAGGGCGGCATACCCTCGGCGACGAAGCAGATTTCGGTCCACTGCAAGCCTGGAAACTGTTTTAGGAGCGACAAAACCAACCAAAATAGGGGACGAACCGTCTTTCTTTAGATATTTTAAGCTCAAATTGCCGGAAGAAACAAACTTTCCGGCTTTAAAAATTTCTGTTATGGCTTTTTTGTCAGCTCTGTTCTTTTTGGGAAACATCCCAGTACTAAAATTTTAATTTATAAACCTTATTGGTCATTTTTCTTGCCCAAAAATTTAGTACAGGACAAGTCTTAGACTGAAATTCGAGCCCTCCCTTTACGGCGCCTGGCAGAAAGCACCCTTTTGCCATTTTTTGTTTTAGATCGAACCAAAAAACCGTGGCTTTTGGCGCGTTTCCTTTTGTTTGGTTGATATGTTTGTGACATGGGAGTAGTATACCCGAATAAAACAGTTAAGTCAAAAAGAAATCTCTAAAATTGAAAATTTTATCAACAGCTTATCAACAGAGTTAATAAGGTTTAAATTGTTTTACTTTGGGGTAGATATAGTATAATCTTTTAGCAATATGGATACAAAACAACTTTGGAAAAACTGCTTAGCCGAAATCGAAACAAGTGTTTCAAAAGCAAATTTCAGCACCTGGTTCAAAAATACCTCTATTTTAAAAGAAGAGGCGGGAGTTGTTTTTGTGGCAGTACCAAATGAATTTGTCCGAGACTGGCTTAAAAACAAATACCATAAACTAATCACTAAAACTATTGCCGACACTTACGAAAACATGCGGGCAGTGGAATATACCATCACTAAAATAGAGCCAGAAAAACAAGAATTACCTAAGTCTGGGGGGGGAGAATTGGTTCAAAAGCAAGAGTTGCCCCTTAAGGACCTATATATCAACCCAGAAGACAACTTAAACCCACGTTATCACTTTAATTCTTTCATTGTTGGAGGCTTCAATGAGCTTGCTTATGCTGCTTCCCAGGCAATCATCGAAAGCCCGGGCACTAAATACAACCCTTTCTTTGTTTATGGAGCAACAGGGCTCGGAAAAACTCACCTAATTCAGGCAGTCGGTAATGCCATTAAAGAAAAATATTCAAACAAAAAAGTCCACTATTTGACTTTGGAAAAATTTGCCACTGATTTCATTAATTCCCTACAAAACAACAAAGCCAACACTTTCAAAGAAAAATACCGTAAATACGATCTGTTAATTATTGATGATATCCAATTTATTGGTAAGATGGAAAAGATCCAAGAAGAACTTTTCCACACTTTCAACACTTTTTACGAAAACAATAAACAAATTATCTTTTCCTCTGATAAACATCCAAACTACATCCCCGAGCTTGCTGATCGCCTGAAGTCGCGTTTTGCCGCTGGGATGATCGTGGACGTCACTGAGCCCGAATATGAATCGCGTTTGGCTATTTTGAAAGTAAAATTACGGGAACAGGGAATCGAACTCGAGCCAGAAATCATTGAATATATTGCCTCAAATATCCGGGGAAACATTCGAGAGTTGGAAGGAAGTCTAAATACTATTATTTGTCAGTATCGCTTGAAAAATAAGACCCTCCCCATCACAGAAGTAAAGAATTTACTTAAAAACAACATGCGACCGAAGAAAAACGTGTCCATAAAGGATGTGGTGAAAGTAGTGAGTGATTATTACAATCTTGAAGAATCTTCTGTTTATGAAAAAACTCGCCGAAAAGAGATTGTGAAGGCCCGGCAAGTTGTAATGTTCCTTCTTCGGGAAGATTTCAATGTCTCCTACCCACTAATTGGGCAGAAGCTTGGAGGTAAAGACCATACCACTGTCATTCATTCTTATTTGAAAATTAAAAAAGATTTGAAAGATGACCCACAGACATTACAGGAAGTAGAGCAGATCCGAATTATGTTTAAATAGCTGTTAATAAGCCGGTAAAAAGTTTGGGGTAATTACAAAAACAAACGTGGATAAGATCAGATAAAAATATTTTCCAAAAAACAGTTGTGGAAAAGTTGAAAATTAATAAACAGCAACCAGAAATTAAATTTCTAAAAAGGCCTTAAAAATAGAACCATATTAACTTTTCCACATATTAACACCCCTAATAGTATTAATAGATTATATATAAAGAATTTAAACACTTATGAAGATAGAATGTTCAGTTGATAAATTAAAGAATGCAATCTCTCAAGTGGAGAGGGTAACTGGAAAAAATTTAACCCTACCGGTTTTGAATTCTATCCTATTTATTGCTTCCGGAAAGTCTTTAAAGCTTCGAGCCACCAACTTAAGCCTTGGGGTTGAAGTAGAAATTCCAGCCAGGGTGGAAAAAGATGGGATTATGGCTATTACTGGTTCGGTTTTGGCTGGAACCTTTGCCAATATCATTCAAAATGAAAACATTAAAATAGAGCAAGAAAACGGTAATTTATCAATTAAAACCAAAAAAAGTAAAATCAGATTGAAGGGACAAGCCTATGAAGATTTTCCAACCATCCCAGCAGTTTCTGGTAAAACTTTTATGATTGATTCTAAAAAACTGATTGATGGAATAAAATCAGTCTATTATAGCTCTTCCCCTTCAGATATAAAACCAGAAATTTCTAGTGTTTATATTTATTCCAGTGACGACAATCTGGTTTTTGTTTCTACTGATTCTTTTAGACTAGCGGAGAAGAAAATCAAAATAAAGGGGTTGGAAGAAATCCCTGGGATATTACTTCCTTTTAAAAACGTTTCCGAAATTGTTAGGATTTTTGGAGATTTGTCTGGGGAGATAAAAGTTTGTTTTAATAAAAACCAAATATCTTTCTCAGTTGACGGCATATACCTTACTTCTCGAGTAATCAATGGGGTGTTCCCTGATTATCGGCAAATTATCCCAAAAGGATCAAAGACGGAAGTGGTGGTTTTAAAGCAAGATCTCTTGAACGCCCTAAAACTCTCTAATATCTTTTCAGATAAATTTAATCAAGTGAATCTGGTTATTAAACCCAAAGAAAAACTTTTTGAGCTCTCTTCTTCTAACAACGAAGTCGGTGAAAACAAGACGGAGTTGGATGGAGCGCTCTCTGGAGAACCAGTTGAGTTGAATTTCAACTACAAATACTTTTTTGATTCTTTCCAATCGATTAATTCGGATAGTATCTCAATCAAATTAAACCAAACAGTAAAGCCGATAGTGCTTTCTGGTGTTTCAGATCATTCTTTTATTTATCTAATCATGCCAATGAATAGGTAGCTCTAAAATGATTGAGATCAAAGATCTACTCTTAGGGTTCAACAATTTAATCCTAAAGGAAGAGATGAAAAAAGAAACCGTCCGTGAAATAATCGGGCGCGCGATTGGGCTTGAAATAAAAAAAGAAAAGATCAGGCTCCGGCAAGGCACGGTGTATTTAGATATAAAGCCAATTTATAAAAACGAAATTCTTTTAAAGAAGGAGAAAATTCTTTCTGAACTTGCAAATATTCTAGATAAGAAAGCTCCCAGAGATATAAAATAATTATCGCACACGGAAAGTTGAATTAACCTCGGTATTGTTGTATGCGGCATCGTAGACAAGAATTTTGAGCGTATTAACATCTCTCAAATTATCCAACTGGGATGGTATGAAAGAAAAACCAGAAAGGGACTTGGATGTTCCTAAGTAAATATCATTTACAAAAACATCCACTTTTTGGATTGGAGAAATGCTTCCCGGGGTTAACGTGAGGTAAAGTTTTTCGTTGGCTGGGTAAACAGTATAAGTGTCTGGCACGGAAATGGACACGACTGGTTTTGAGTTTGCTGTGTGTATATTGTCATAAAATCCAGGTTTGCTGGCGGCAGTAGTAACTCTGTATTTGTAGGCATTGGCAGCCCACCAATCCTGGATCGGTGTTTCCCAGTGGCTCCACTGTGGGTCGTTTGCTGGGTTGGTAGGAGCGGCCCCTGTAATATTTTTGCGGTCTACCCAATATAAAATTGAATGTATGTTGGTTATAACTTTTTCTACTCTGGTTTCTTTTGGAGTGAATTCGGTTGCCAGTCCTCCCGAAATATTATCAATAAAGAATGAATCATTTCCTTGCCAGAAACCAAGCAGGGCCGGTTTGGTAGTGGTTGGGTCAATATCCAAATTTGGTTTTTCAAACCTTTCGTTTGGTAAAATTTTAAGGGCCTCCAATATAAATTTATTCCAGATTGGTCCGGCGACCGCGACACCCCCTTTCTTCATTGGTTTATTGTCGTTATTCCCAGCCCAAACCCCAACTGCAACAGAGGGGGTATACCCAATAGTCCAAGCGTCTTTATTATTGTTGGTGGTGCCTGTTTTTGCCGCTACTTGTCGGCCCGGGATTTCAAGTTGGGAATGGGCGCCGAAAGTTGGGACTCTGGCGGCATTGTCATCTAAAACATCAGAAACAGTAAGGGCGGTGTTTTTGGCCAAGACCGGGCGCGGATCGGGGGAATATTGCTCAAGCACGTTTCCAGTTGAGTCAGTTATTTGAAGAATCCCAGTATAAGGATTTCGAACGCCACTATTTGCGAAGACACTGTAGGCGGAAGTCATATCAAGCAAGGAAACCTCTCCGCCTCCAATAACCAAGGTAAGTCCATATCGGCTTGGGTCAGACAGACTACTAATGCCCATATCTTCTGCTGTTTTCAGAGAGTCAGATAACCCAGCTAAATAAAATAATTTAACTGCTATCACATTGATTGATTGTGCCAGAGCATCACGGAGAGACATGGGGCCTCGAAATTTACCGTCGTAGTTGTCTGGCATATAGCAATCTTTCTGATTATGCCCCGGCAGGGCTTTACCATAAGCGTTGCAGGTAGTTTGGAATTCGGTTGGCAGATCGAAAAGCACTGTGTCGGGGGTAAACCCTTTGCCGAAGGCAGTAGCGTAAATAAAAGGCTTAAAAGAAGAACCTGGTTGGCGGACGGCAGTCGCCACATTAAAATTACCATCAATATTTTTATCAAAGTAGTCTCGAGAGCCGACCATTGACAAAATTTGCCCGGTCTTTGGGTCGATTGCGACCAAGCTGGCATTTGAGCCGTTCCAGTCTTTTTCATTTTGGAGAGCCCCATCTTTCACGATTTGTTCAGCTTTCTGCTCTAGCTCGTAATTTAGAGTAGTAACAACCCTCAACCCACCGTTTGTGATTCTATCTGTGCCGTATTTTTCTTGTAAATATTCTTTAATAAAAAAGACAAAATGCGGAGCCCTGATGCCGGTGGTTGCTTGGGGCATAAAAGTCGGAGTCTCGGCTCGGACTTGGTCGTATTCTTCTTTAGTAATGAATTTTGTGTCGAGCATTCTCGAGAGAACAAAGTTTTTTCGTTGTTCCAGCCGAGCTTTGTTTTTACCATAAGGGGAAAGCGCAGTCGGCGACTGGGGGATAGCGGCCAAATAAGCGGCTTCCGCAATGGATAAATCTTGGGCGTTTTTTCCAAAATAAGTTTGAGAGGCTTCTTGAATGCCATAAATAGTGCCACCATAAGGAGCCTCGTTTAAATAAGCTTCCAAGATTTTTTCTTTAGACATAGAGCGGTCTACTTTGATCGCCAAGATCCACTCTTTTATTTTTCGAATCAGGCTTTTGTCGGAAGTTAGGAGGGTGTTTTTGACCAGCTGTTGAGTGATAGTTGACCCCCCTTGGGTTCGGCCCAAACGAAACACGTCGGCAATAGCCGCCCGAATAATGGACGTTATTTTTATTCCACTATTATTCCAAAAACTGGCATCTTCCACAGCCACAGTGGCATGTTTAATATTTGGGCCCATGCTGTCAAAGGAAATATTGGTTCGTTTCACATCGTCGTGTATGTCATAGAGAAGGACGGCGCCAGTGCGGTCGTAGATCTTGGTGGAGCTGGCGACTTTCCGGTCTTCAAAAGCCTTAAAATCAGGGATTTTTATGGAAGCAACCCAGATAATCAAAAAACTAGCTAAAAGGATGCCCGCTCCCCCTATAAATAGGATAGTGTTATTTTGGAAAAATCTTTTTAAGCGTTTTTTACTCATTGTTTTATAATTATAGCAAATTTCTGTCCGGATTTCTTAAATTCCAATTCGAATGGTATAATCCAAACAAATGACGACGATAACAGACGAGGCAAAAATAAACAAGCTCCTCGAGCGGGGAGTGGAAAATGTCTTTGTAAAAGAAGAATTAAAGAAAAAACTTCTTTCTGGGGAAAAGCTAAAGGTGTATTTGGGCATAGACCCAACTGGACCGACATTGCACATGGGGCATGCTATTCCACTTCAAAAATTGAAAGAATTTCAAGAACTAGGACATCAAGTTATTCTTTTGATGGGAGATTTTACCGCGATGATTGGTGATCCAACGGACAAAATGGCAGCCCGGAAACAACTTTCTCACAAGGAAGTTTTGAATAATTTAAAAAAATACAAAAAACAGGCAGCTATCTTTTTGAAATTTTCTGGTTCCAACAAGGCGCAATTCAAATTTAATTCAAGGTGGCTTTCAAAAATGAAATTCGAAGATGTCCTTAACCTGGGAACCAAAATGACGGTGGACCAAATGCTCAAGCGCGACATGTTCGTGCGTAGAATGGCTGAGGGAAAGCCGATCTTTATCCACGAATTCATGTATCCCTTAATGCAGGGTTATGATGGAGTTGCGATGGAAGTGGATGTGGAAGTTGGGGGCAATGATCAGACCTTTAATATGTTGACTGGTCGACACTTATCCATGCAAATTTTAAATAAAGACAAAACAGTTTTAGCAATGAAACTTCTGGAAGACAACTCTGGAATTAAGATGGGTAAGACAGAAGGTAACATGGTTTCTTTTTTAGATTCTCCCACAGAGATGTTTGGAAAGGTAATGAGTTGGAATGATTCTTTGATTGAAAAAGGATTCGAGCTTTGTACTGAAGTGCCGGATTTTAAAGTTGGTCCGGAGGCAAATCCGCGCGACTTGAAGATGCACCTGGCACGGGAAATCGTAAAAGTTTATCACGGCGAAAGAAAGGCTCGGGAAGCGGAAGAAAGTTTTATCAGCACTTTTCAGAAAAAAGAAATTCCGAACGAAATGGAAGAATTATATGTGGTTAAGGGAGAATTGCTAGGCGATCTTTTGGTAAAAAATAAGGTAGTGGAATCAAAGAGTGAGTGGCGTCGGCTGGTTTTGGGTAAGGCAGTGCATGATCTTGAGAAAAAAGAAAATATTACTGATCCGAATCTGAAAATTTCAAAAAACTTAATTCTAAAAATTGGCAAAAAGAGATTTCTGAAAATTAAATTAAACTAGTAACAAAAAATCCCCGAGCTCGGGGATTTTTTGATTTATTGCACTCCTTCAGTTTCTTCTTCTTCAAATCTAAAATTAGATGCTTCACCACCATCGGGCGTTTCGTTATCGCCCAGAAATGATTCATCGTCGAGTACCTCATCTCCGTTTTCGTTTGGGTTAAACCCAGAATCATTTATTACTTCTTCTTCATCGTAGCTCATTTTATTTTTTCAGCCTGAGGCTGATCCGCCCTTGGCGGAAAAAAATTTATTAAAACGACCGGCTGATAATTTATTTCTTACTTTGTAGCAAATCAAATTCTATTTCGCAATAGCCTAAAGCTAAAACTGTGGATAACTCTTACCGCAGGCAGGCCGAGGCAGTCAAGGCTGCGGCCACTGCGTCTAATTCATCGTCTGAAGTTTTTGTTTTTTCTATTTTTGTCAAAATCCGAACCATTTTCATCACTTGGTCTTTGTTTGCTTTGCCGTAACCGGCTACTGCCGTCTTGATTTGGGGCGGGGAAGCCTCGAAAATATGAAGGTTTGCCTTTTGGCATTCATAAATAATCACTCCGCGGGTTTCCGCCACTCGCATGGCTGTTTTTTGGTTGGTGTTCAAAAACAAAGTTTCAATAGCGAGCATCTCGGGCTTGTATTTTTTTAAGACCCTTCTTATTTCATTGCCTATTAGTTCCAGTCTTTCTGGAAATTCCAATTTTGTTGAAGTTTTAAAACACTCCGAAAATAAAAGCTGTTCTTTGTTGCCAACTTTTTCCAAAATAGCTATTCCTAATCTTTCAAACCCCGGGTCAATACCTAAAATGCGCATATTTTTTTTATTTTAACTTACTCAGCATTTGTATAAACTTCTTGCACATCATCCATTTCTTCTAGGTCTTCCACTAGTTTATCTAAGAGCTCCAAATCTTGGTCGGAAAGTGGAAGGGTGCTGGTTGGTTCCCAGACCATACCCTCTTCGGTTTTTTTGTGGGCGAACCCCCAAATAACCGAGCCAATACCCCCAAGCGCAAAACCGTTTTTAGAAAGGATGTGTTTGATATCTTGAGCAGTGCGGTTACGACTCTCGGTCAAAGTTTCGATGATAATACCTGCCCCACCCGGACCATAGGCTTCATACATAATGCCTTCCATGTTGGCTCCCGGCTCTCCCGCTTTTTTGATTGCTCGTTCAACTACATCGTTCGTCATATTCATCTTGCGGGCTTTTTCGATCGCCGTGCGCAGGCCCGGAGAATCTTTGCCACCGGAAAGTTTCGCTTCCACGCTGATAAAACGCGAAAGCTTTGAAAAAATTTTACTCTTTTTCGCATCGGTGATTGCTTTTTTGTGTTTTATCTGCGCCCATTTATTATGCCCGGACATAGAAATAGTGAAAAGTTAAAAGTAGAAAATTTAAAGTAACTTATTTTGTAAATTTGCCGGGATTTTAAGACCGAGATGCTGGTACGCTTTTTCAGTGGCAACACGTCCGCGAGCAGTGCGTTCTAAAAGTCCAAGTTGGATCAGATAAGGCTCAATCACTTCTTCAATAGTAGCTTCTTCTTCGCTCATGGCGGCGGCGATAGTTTTGAGTCCGGTGGGGCCACCCTTGAATTTCTCGATTAATACTTCTAAAAACTTTCGGTCAGAGCTGTTCAGTCCTATTTCATCTATAGCAAGTAGGTTTAGCGCACTTATTACACTCTCTTTGCTAATATTTTTTTTGCCTGCCCCGTACCGAGCTTGCTCTGGTTCGGGGTGTACTTGCGCGTAGTCCCGGCAGCGTTTCAGAAAATAGTTTGCGGTGCGGGGAGTGAAGCGACTCCGCTTTGCGATTTCTTCTTGCGCTTCTTTTTCCAAGTCCGTTTCCAAGAGCTTGCTCGAGCGCTCAATTATTTTAGCTATCTCTTCATTCGAATAGAATTCCAATCTAAAAACTCCGCCGGAAAATCGAGAACGAAGCGGAGAAGAAACTAAAGCGACTCGGGTGGTTGCCGCGACAAGAGTAAATGGTGGCAAGTCAAGCTGGATAGTGCGAGCGGAAGGACCTTTACCGATAATAATGTCGAGTACTCCAGATTCCATTGCTGGATAGAGAATCTCCTCCACCATTTTATTTAGGCGGTGGATCTCATCGATAAATAAGATATCCCCAGGGGAGAGGTTGGTTAAAATAGAGGCCAAATCACCCACTTTTTCGATTGCTGGCCCTGAAGTGACTTTCATTTGCTTGCCTGTTTCCTTGGCGATCAAGTGTGCCAGGGTGGTTTTTCCGAGGCCGGGTGGGCCATAAAAAAGAATATGTTCCGGAATGTGCCCACGCTCCTCTGCAGCCCGGAGTAGGATTTTAACGTTGTCTTTTATGTGTTTTTGACCAATATATTCGTCCCATCGGGTCGGGCGGAGGGTGGTGTCGAGGGAAGCTTCCTCGGAGTTTTCGTTTTTTTTGTTTTTATTTTCTTGCATAATTTTTGGTTTAGACATCTTCCCCAAGGTCGTAGCACTTGACTTTTTAATCGTAATATGCTATACTCTCCCCAGGTAAATTATTCACATGATATTCACATTATAGCATTTGCCGCGAATTCAATAATAGTATAATCATTATACCTAGAAATTTTTGTTTTAAGAAGGCATTAATCTCTAAGCAATCAGCCACTGGTTATATAAGTTTGCGTAGGACATTCTGGTGCTTTTATTAGTCAACTGGTGTTATCCTAGAAGAACTTGTTACTTTTGGGGTTTAGCTCTGAAAGGATTGTTTAGAGATTAATGCTTTTTATTTTCAAATAAAAAACCCGGATGCTCCCGGGTTTTTTTGTTTTTTATTCTTCCGTTAGATCCACCACACTTTGTACTTCTTCGAAGGAGGTGGTGCCGCTTAGAATTTTTACGATGCCGTCTTGGCGCATCGAGAGAATACCTTGGTTTTTGGCCACACGCTTGATTTCGCGTTCGCTTGGGTTCTGGGGAATTATTTTTTCAATTGGTTCATCTGTCTTGATCGCTTCAAAAATTCCGATTCGGCCCTTGTAGCCCGTCCCGTTGCATTTCTCGCAACCGACTGATTTATAAAATTTGAAAGGTGCATCCGGGTCGATATTGTAATTTTTTAGATCTTTGCCTTCTGCCTTGATACCGTCCACTACCTCTTTAAGGACATTTTTTTCCCATTCGGTCGCTTCTGCTTCGGCTTTGCAGGATTGGCAAAGTTTTCGGACCAAGCGCTGGGCGATAGAGAGGGAAAGTGCAGAAACCAGAATCTTCGGATTGACCCCAAGATCAATCAAGCGTGGAATAACACCAGCAGCATTATTGGTGTGCAAGGTAGAAAATACCATGTGCCCGGTCAGGGCCGACTCTACCGCAATCTCAGCTGTTTCGTGATCGCGGATTTCTCCTACCATTACCACGTCCGGGTCTTGGCGCAGAGCAGAGCGAAGGCCCTCTAGAAAGGTATAACCTTTTTCTTCGTTGGTTTGGGTTTGGGTTACCCCCGGCAAATGGTATTCGATCGGGTCTTCAATGGTGATAATCTTTATTTCCGGAGAATAAATCCGGGCTAGGAAAGCGTATAGGCTGGTTGTCTTACCGCTTCCGGTCGGACCAGTAAGGAGAATAAGCCCGTTTGGTTTCCTGATTTCTTCTTCCACGATTTTAAACAAGAAAGTCTCGATGCCTATTTCTTCCAATTTTACCCGGATAGATTTTGGGTCAAGAATACGCATTACGATTGATTCTCCGTAGGCTCCCGGGATCATTGAAGAACGAATAGAGAGCTCGTCAGCTCCTTCCTGGATCGAGAAGCGCCCGTCTTGAGCCACCGTTGAGGTAAGTTTCATTCCCGAGAGAAGTTTGATGCGAGAATTAAGGAGATGGTAAACCTCATGAGTGAAAAAAGTAACATCCTGTAAAACTCCATCCAAGCGCATGCGCAAACGAGCCTGGTCTTTTTCTGATTCAATATGGATATCAGAAGCCTTGATTGCGATGGCTCCCGCTAAAATTATTTCAAGAATGTGCGAAATCTTATGGGTCTCTGTTCCTTTTATTGCTCCTGTGATTAATTTTTCGATGTCTTGCATTTTTTTAATACTCTCGGCTGTTTCTCGAAGGATGTCGGCGGAAATATCAATCCCTCCAGCCTTAGAACCTTCAGCCATGGAAATTTCCTTGTAGCGTTCCCAGATTTTATTTAAGCTTGTATGTGAAGCCATATAAAAAGCTGGTACCAGGTTCTTCCTAGCTATTTCTTCGGTTATCTTGGATAGCAGATCTTTGGTCGGAGCCAAGACCGCGATGTATAGATTTTTCCCAGAAAGCTTGAAAGGCCCGACTTGCCAGGCACGCGCGTCTTTTTCCGAAATAGCCCGAAGGCCTTCGTTGTCGACTCCCAGGCGAGACATATCAACGTAGGGGAGTTCGTATTTTGATTCAGCTAGCATTTGAACTAACTGTTCTTCTTCTTCACGATGCAAATCATCCAGCTGCTTTTTTTGTTTTTCCTCATCAAAAACTGTTGGCATATGTGGAAATTATACCTTGCACCATGAAATTATGCTAGTATTTGAAAATGCTGAAAATTTCGAAGAATACCAAAGAAACCAAACAAATTGCCAAAGATTTTATTTTGAAACTAAGGTCCCAAAACAAAGCCACAATTGTAGGCCTATATGGCGATCTTGGGGCTGGTAAAACCACTTTCGTATCGGCGGTTGCTAAAAGCTTGGGGGTAAAAAGAAAAGTGGCGAGCCCGACCTTTATAATAATGAAGAAATATCCCTTGGCATATTTTGGGTTTAAGTATCTCTATCATATAGATGCTTATCGCCTTAAGAATGAGAAAGAATTACTACATCTGGGCTGGAAAGAAATAATTTCCAAGCAAGAACATTTAGTTTTCATCGAATGGCCGGAGCGGGTCTTAAAAGCTTTGCCCAAAAAACACTCTAAAATTGAGATCGTTCACACAGAAGGTGGCTACAGAAAGTTCCGGATAAAAAGGGCCTAAGGTGCTATAATCGAAACAAATATGGCCGAGAAAAAGACTAAAAAAACCATTGTGTTACTCGATGCCCATGCGATCATCCATCGGGCATATCACGCCTTGCCGGAATTTATGTCCTCGGGCGGGGAACCTACCGGAGCCCTTTATGGTCTTTCGACCATGTTGATGAAAATCATCACTGATCTCAAACCAGACTACATTGTAGCCTGTTATGATTTACCACAAAAAACTTTTCGGCATGAAGCTTACGACGCGTACAAGGCTGGCCGAGCCAAAGCCGAACCGGCGCTGGTGGAGCAACTTAAGAATTCCCGTCAGATTTTTGAAGCCTTCAATATCCCAATTTACGATGCACCAGGCTTTGAAGCAGACGATGTAATCGGCACAATTGTTGGTAATTTGAAAGACAAAAAAGACATAGATGTTGTTATTGCTTCGGGGGACATGGATACAATGCAATTGGTAAACAAGAAAAAAGTACAGGTTTATACCCTAAAGAAGGGAATCAATGACACTATTCTATACGACGAAGACAAAGTGTTCGAACGTTTTGGTTTTATGCCCGGACTTTTGCCGGACTACAAAGGTCTGCGCGGCGACCCTTCGGACAACATCATCGGGATTAAGGGTATCGGCGAGAAAACAGCCACCGACCTGATCGTAAGTTTCGGAACCATCGAAAATATTTATAAAAAAATTAAAAAGGACGAGGGGGCTTTTATTAAAGCGGGGATAAGCCCGCGCTTGATTACGCTTCTTCGAGAAAACGAAGAAGAGGCGGAATTTTCTAAAACCTTAGCCCGGATTCGGCGAGATGCGCCGATTAAATTCGAAATTCCGAAAAAGACTTTTTGGCAAGAGGCTGATTTAAAGAAAATCGAACAGACTTTCTTGCGATTGGAATTTCGGAGTTTACTGGCCCGAGTTAAAAGTTTTTTTAGCAAAGAGGGAAGCCAAAGCAAAACAAATCAAATGGGTTTTGTTTCAATGTTTGAAAATAGTTCCGAGAACAATCAACCAAAAGCTGACCCGAAAAAACTGAAAGAAGCCTCGGTCGCTCTTTGGCTCCTCAATTCTGATTTAGCGAATATCACCGAAGAAGATGTTTTACATTATGGTAAGACAAACAACTTTCATACTGCCTATGAATTTATTTTTAAAAAACTAAAAGAACAGAATCTGGAAACAGTATACGAAGAAATCGAAGAACCGATCATTCCAATCGTGAAAGAAATGGAAGACTTCGGAGTTTTGATCGACCAAAATTATTTTGAGACACTCTCTCGGGAATATCATACCGAACTCGATAAGCTTACCCGAAAAATTTACCAAATGGCTGGCACTCAGTTTAATATCAATTCCCCAAAGCAATTGGGAGAAGTCTTGTTCGGGAAAATGGGGATGCAGTCCGGCAAGAAAAAGGGTGTGTCGGGGGCCCCTTCTACCCGAGTCGAAATCCTGGAAGAGCTCGAAGAGAAAAACCCAATCATAACGGAAATTATGGCCTACCGAGAACTTTCAAAGCTTCTTTCCACTTATGTCGATGTCATTCCGGGTCGGGTGGCGCTGGATGGCCGACTGCATGCCAAATTTCTCCAAAATGGAACTACTACCGGTCGTTTTTCTTCCCAAGATCCAAATTTGCAAAACTTGCCGATCAAAACAGATTTGGGCCGAAAAATCCGTGGTGGTTTCCGGGCGGCGCCCGGGCACAAATTGGCAGCTTTTGACTATAGTCAAATAGAACTTCGGGTAGCAGCCATGCTTTCAAACGATAAAAACATGACCCGGATTTTTCGGGAAAAGAAAGACATTCATGCCGGGGTAGCGGCTTCTGTTTTTGGAGTGTCGATCGATCAAGTGACCGCCGAAATGCGTCGGGCGGCGAAAGTGATAAACTTCGGAATCATTTATGGCATGGGAGTTTCCGCTTTACGAAAAAGCTTGGGCGGCACCCGAGAGGAAGCGCAAAAATTTTACGACAATTATTTTCGACAATTCTCCGGGGTGCGGGACTATTTGGAAGCAATGAAAAAATTTGCTGTGATGAACGGTTTTTCACTAACCCTTTTCGGCCGGCGACGCTATTTCCCAAATATCAATTCGAGAATCCCGTTTCTCCGAAACATGGCCGAACGGACCGCGACCAACTCTCCGATTCAGGGGACTGCGGCTGATATCATCAAGCTTGCTATTCGATTTGTGGAAGAAGATCTCCTGCGGGCCGGGCTTGAAGATAAGGCGCACTTGGTACTTCAAATCCACGATGAACTCGTCTACGAAATAAAGGAAGACGCTATTCTGGAAGCCTCGAGCTTAATTGAGGCCGCAATGCAAGGAGTGATGGAGCGATCGTTCCTAAAATATCAAACAGAAATACCGCTTTTGGTTCATTTTGGTTCTGGACAAACGCTCCTGGACGTGAAATAATTAAAATCATGGAACCATCTCAAGAATACAAAGATAAAGTGCACTGGATTTTGACCCATTCTTATTCTTTTTATCTACTCCTGTTTCTGGTGGGTATTTTTCTTGATGCCATTTTTCGGTTGACCTTATTTAAGTTGGCGATTTGGGCGCCCGTTGGAGTGTTTTTCCTTTTGGTTGGGACGATTCTGGTTTACTGGGCGCAAAAAACTTCTCGTCATTTGAAAAAGGAAACTCTCTCCGCGAAGACCTTCATGAAGGGGCCCTATAAAATAACTCGGAGCCCAACTCACCTCGGCCTCTTTTTCTTAGTTCTTGGCTTCGGCCTGGTTGCCAACGCTTTTTTTCTGATTGTTTCTTCAATTATCTCGTTTATTGTAACTAAACTGATATTTCTTAAACACGAAGAGCGGATCCTGGACAACAAATACGGAGCGCCGTATCGGGAATATAAAAAATTAGTCAGATTTTAACTTATGATCTACCTTTTTGCCGGAGATGATACGGAAAGAAAAATAGCGGGCTATGAAAAATTTATGAAATCCATCGCGAGTGAAATGGAAGTTTTTTTTGTCAACAAGAGCAACTTCAGTAAGCCCCAAATAGAGAATTTTTGCGGCGGGAGCGGGCTTTTCTTCTCCAAGTGTGCAGTGGTATGCTCCAATGTTTTCGAGAATGAAGACATGCGCGACTTTATTTTGGAAAAATTGCCCGTAATGGGAGAGTCGGGGAACCTGTTTATTTTTTCTGAAGGTCGCCTGCCTAAGGCGACGCTGGACGAATTTAAAAAGTCTAGAGCCGAGCTCAACATTTTGGAAACGCCGAAAGAAAAAAAGGAAAAATTCAATAATTTTCTTTTGGCAGATGCTTTTGGACGAAGAAACAAACTTGAACTCTGGACTGCCTTCAGGCAAGCCCTCTTGGCCGGGGTGGAGATGGAAGCTTTGGTCGGAGTGTTGTTTTGGAAAGCAAAGGACATGCTTACCAAAAAGAATTTTGGCCAATTTTCTGAAACCGAACTCAAGAATTTTGCTTCCCAGATATCATATCTCTTGCCGGAAGCTCGCCGAAAAGGTCTGGACGACGAAGCTGCCTTTGAACAGTTCCTGCTTGAAGCTTTCTAAAATAATAAAGTCCGCCCGGTAGGAATCGAACCTACGACCTTCTCCTTAAAAGGGAGCAGCTCTACCGACTGAGCTACGGGCGGATATATAATAGATACATTTGTGATAATATAAAAAAAATGGCCAAAAATCAACCCAACCACAAAGAAAATGTCTTAATCCTTCATGATATCCGAAGTATTGAAAATGTCGGAGCGATGTTTCGTACTGCCGACGCGGCCGGAATCGACAAGATTTATCTGGTCGGTTATACTCCGGCGCCGCTCGATCGTTTCGGACGAAAGCGTAAAGACTTGGTTAAATCAGCTCTCGGGGCAGAAGAATTTGTTTCTTGGGAAGCGAAAAAAGATTTAATCCCTTTGATCCGGAAACTAAAAAAGGACGGCTACTTAGTGGTAGCCATTGAGCAGACGGAGAACTCTTTTGATTACAAGAAAGTGAAGCCAGAAAGCAAAAATGCTTTTTTGGTTGGCACAGAAGTCTCCGGTTTGCCAAAAAACATTCTCAAAGAATGCAACTTAGTCGCTGAAATCCCCATGCTCGGCCGAAAAGAATCCCTAAACGTGTCGGTCGCGCTCGGGATCGCTCTGTTTCGGATTTTAAATATCTAGTTTGGAATAGTTTGTTCAATCGGCGGGTTTAAAAAAGGTTCTTCGTTTTGACTTCGCTCGGGTCCGTTGGTGAAAAACCAAATAAGCCACAAGGCTGCCAAGATTAAAATAAATCCCATTAATTCTTTTACTGCCATAATTACTTTTGGTGTCGGGAGCAATAATGCGCGCTCCGGTTATTGATAATTTTTCTTATTATAACACCCCTGCAGCCAGGTTTTCGACATTTTTCTCCAGTTCGTCGATAAGCCTGGTGGTGTAGTTGAAATTTACCCGGCTGGCCGTAAATATTCAAGTAATCGGACATCGAATCGCCCCCGAAGGCTATACCCCGTTTAAGGGTTTCCCTTGTTGCTTGAAATATTTTTTTGAATTCTGAGCTCGTTATTTCAGATATTTTCCTTTCCGGATGAATGCCAGCGCGCCAGAGGATCTCATCGGAATAAATATTGCCGATGCCGGCGACAACTCCCTGGTCCAGAAGCACCGTTTTGATTTTTCCGTTTGGTTTTTTCAAAAGTCTTTCTTTGAATTCCAACAAGGTGAAATTTTTATCCAAGGGCTCGGGCCCAAGGCTACTCAAATGTTTGGAAGCTTGAGCAGTTTCTGTATCAAGCAAAGTCATTTTGCCGAATTTACGCAGATCAGAGAGAACCAAGAATTTTTTACCAGAGAGAGTAAAAACCACATGCTTGAATTTAATGTTCGGATTTTTACCAACGAATAAATAACCGGTCATTTTTAGATGCACCAGAATAGTTTTTCCCTGGGATAAATTTATTAAAATATTTTTTGCTCGTCGAAGAACCGAAATGATTTTTCTTCCGGCTACTTCTTTTTTAAAAGTTTTAAAGTATTTTGGGTTGGCGATAGTATCTCCTTTCCTGGTGTCCCGAGTTTTCAAATCAGTCCAAACGTCAAGGACTTGCAAGCCCAAGACTTCCTTGCGCAGGCCTTGAACAGTTGTTTCTACTTCTGGCAGTTCTGGCATAAATGAGATTATTTTCCGGATAAAATTCTCAGGGCTTCTTTCACTTTTGCATTGACACTTGTCCCGGCTGGGACATCTCTTAATGCTTCCCTGGCTTCGTGTTGGGAGTAGCCCAAAGATTTTAAGGCCTCCAAGCTGTCCAATTCCTCTTGAAGTGAGTCTCCGGCCAGCTCTTTGCCGACCTTGTCCCTGAGCTCCAAGACAATTTTCTCAGCTGTCTTCTTGCCGATTCCAGAAATTTTTGTCAGATAAGAAATGTCGCCCGAGCTGATCGCCTTTTTCAAGGTATTAATCGGAGCGATGCCCAAAATCGCCAAAGCGCCTCTGGGCCCGATTCCGGAAATTCCAATCAGCATTTCAAAAAATTCCAGATCAGCATAATCTAAAAATCCATAAAGGTCTTGCGCGTCTTCGCGAACATGCAGGTGAGTAAAAAGAAAAACATCTGGCGGGGGGTTTCCCTCTGCAGGGAAGCGAAGAAGGGTATCGGGAGATACGTTTACTTTATAGCCGACTCCGCAGACTTCCACTATCACGAATTTATCTTTTTTCAGGGTTATTTTTCCCTTTAGACTACCAATCATGCCCTAATTATAGCACATTTGTGTTTTTAGGGGTTTTTTGCTAGAATGCCCGTATGCCAATAATTAGATCAGCTAAAAAAGCGATTCGGGTGTCAGCTCGCAAAAAAGCCGTAAACGACCAACGAAAGCGCACCATGAAAGAAGTCATCAAAAAGATCGAGAAGCTTTCCAAATCTGACAAGGCCGGGGCGCAAAAATTGCTCAGTGAGGCGTATCAAGCTGTCGATAAAGCAGCCAAGAGGGGAATAATCAAGAAAAACAACGCAGCTCGAAAAAAAGCTCGCTTGGCACGCCTGGCAAAATAATTTTTTCTAAAATCCAGATGTCTCACCTTTTGGAATTCTATGGAATAGAATGTCCGCACTGCACCAAGATGCATGATTTGGTCGTACGCCTAGAGAGGGAAGAGGGGATAAAGGTGGACAGGATCGAAGTCTGGCATAATCAGGAAAACGAAAAACGTCTGCTTTTGATAGACAAAGGTCTATGTGGTGGAGTGCCATTTTTTTATAATGAAAAGACCAAGAAATTTATCTGCGGAGATGCCAAATACTCAGAACTCAGGGATTGGGCCTTGGGTGAATAATATGCCGATCATTGAAGTAAAAAATTTAACAAAAAAGTTCGGAGACCTTACCGCTGTGGGGAACATTTCTTTTTCCGTGCCGGAAGGTAAGATCTTCGGTTTTTTGGGTCCCAACGGGGCAGGTAAATCTACTACTATCAAAATGTTAACCACTCTTCTTACCCCCACGGAAGGGACTTTGGTCTTGAATGGGCACAATGTCGCCGATGATCCGAGAGAAGCTCGGCGTTCTTTTGGTATTGTCTTTCAAGATCCAAGTTTAGACGAAGAACTGACCGCTTACGAAAACATGGAGATTCATGGGGTGCTTTACCACATGAAAAAAAATATTCGCCGAGAACGAATAGCGCAACTTCTGGACTTTGTTGAATTGTGGGACCGAAAAGACAGCAAAGTTAAGGAATTTTCCGGCGGGATGAAACGTCGCCTCGAAATTGCCCGAGGGTTATTGCATCACCCGAAAGTTTTGTTTCTGGACGAGCCAACCTTAGGGCTTGATCCACAAACCCGCAATCATATGTGGGAATATTTGCGCAAATTGAATGAAACAGAAAATATTACCATATTTTTTACCACTCACTACATGGAAGAAGCGGAACGAATAGCTGATGGTATTGCTGTTATTGACCACGGGCAGATTATTGCTTCCGGAGCAGTGGAAGAATTGAAACAACAAACAAGTACGAATTCTTTAGAAGAAGCTTTTTTGAAATTGACCGGTCGGAATATCCGGGACGAAGATGTTAGTAAGGCAGATGCCATGCGCATGCATCATCGAGCCTGGCGAAGGAATAAATAATTCACATGAAAATCATTTACATTTTGTGGTTACGGCAACTAAAAAGATATCTCCGCTCAAAGTCAAGAGTTTTTGGTTCTTTGGCTCAACCGATTTTTTTCTTGTTAGCCTTGGGCGCCGGCTTTGGTCCAGTTTTCTCGCGTGCCGGGGCAGGGGATTATATAGAATTTTTAGTACCGGGGATCATCAGTATGACCATTATTTTTACCTCGATGTTTTCTGGGATGGAAATCATTTGGGACAAACAATTCGGATTCTTGAAAGAAACACTGGTGGCGCCGGTTTCCCGTTTTAATATTATGATTGGTCGCACTTTGGGCGGAGCGACCATTGCCACTTTTCAAGGTACGGTTGTTTTGTTCCTGTCTTTGATCGCGGGATTTCATCCGATGGCTTGGGGGCTGGTGCCTATTGCCATTTTAGTTATGTTTTTGTCTTCTTTGCTTTTTACCGCGCTTGGTACGGCTATTGCTTCCAGACTGGACGACATGCAAGGCTTTCAAATGATTATGAACTTTTTGGTTATGCCGATTTATTTCCTTTCAGGCGCGATCTTCCCACTTGATCGGGCCTCGGTTTTGGGGAAAATAGCTTCTCTTGATCCACTTTCCTATACAGTAGATGCTCTCCGGCACCTGCTGACCAGTGTCCATTTTTTCTCTCTTTCCCGCGATATTTCTATCTTAGCGGTGCTTACCATCTTATTCCTCGCCCTGGGCAGTTATTTTTTCTCTAAAGTACAGATTTAAATTAAAAAACCGCCCGAGGGCGGTTTTTTAATTGCCTAATTTTTTTAAAAAAGTTTCGAGCTCTTTGCCTTTGATTTCGCGCAGGCCTTTTGGTTTTAACTGCCCAAGAGTGATATTCATTATTCGGATACGTTTCAAGTCGTCAACTTCTTGAAAAAGAGCCGAACACATCCGGCGGATCTGGTGCTTCTTGCCCTCGGTCAAAACGATTTTGAAAGTATCCTCATCCATGATTTCTACCTGACATGGTTTTGTCTGGTAGCCCTCAATGTTTACCCCCGCCTCTATCTTGTCTTTGAAGCTTGAGCGCAAGCGTCTAGAAGTTTTTACCAGGTATTCTTTTTCATGTTCATATTTCGGATTGAGTAGTTTGTCGGTGATCCGTCCGTCGTTCGTAAGAATGATTAATCCATGGGAATTTTTGTCCAATCGGCCAATAGGGAAAAGGCCGTCTTTTTTGATTTCCGGAGTTTCAACCCCGAGTGGTTTATAATAGGCGAAATATTTGTAGGTTTTTTTGTTTTTTGTTTCCTTTACCTCTACCTTGTCGCCCTCAAACACTTTGGTGCCAAGCTCGGCCAGTTTGCCGTTTAAAAACACTCGCTTTTTTTCGATCAGCAAGTCGGCGCCCTTTCGGGTCGCGATTCCACGCAAGGCCAAGTATTTATTGATACGTATTGGATATGAATCCATTCGTCTACTTTAGCACACAAATTAAAAAATCACTTTTGTGGGAACCGAACAGCTATTCGTATCGCAAGGCGTCGATTGGATTTAAATTGGCCGCTCGGTGCGCCGGGTAATAGCCGAAGACTATTCCAATCAAGGCAGATACGCCGAAAGCAAGCAACACGGAATAAAGAGAAACAGAGGTTTCCAATATTTTAAAATAAGTAACCGAAAAAGAAATCAGCCAGCCCAAGACTACTCCAATCGCTCCGCCTATGCCGGTAAGCATAATTGCTTCGATCAGGAATTGTTTATTGATATCGCGCTTCTTAGCGCCAATTGCTTTACGCAAGCCGATTTCTCTGGTACGTTCGGTCACTGTAGTAAGCATCATATTCATGATACCAATGCCTCCAACGATGAGCGAGATTCCAGCTACCGCTGCCAAGAGAATGGTAAAAGTGCTGGTAACGCTCGAAGCTGTCGCAATAATATCCGCTTGATTGAGAGTGTTGAAGTCGGCCTTGGTCGGATCAGAAATATTATGTCGGGACAAGAGTAGGGTGGTGATATCGTTTTGTACCTGCGTTGAAGCGCTTGAATCTAGAGCGGAGATGTCTATCCCAGATAAGTATTTGTTGCCGGAAAGATATCTTTGAGCAGTGGTGTACGGTATATAAATTGTGTCATCTACATTGCTAAAACCAGAGCCACCCTTGGTGGCCGTGAGACCAATCACAGTGTATTCTGTTCCAGAAATTTTGATTTTCTTTCCTACCACTCCAGTGGTTCCCGTGCCGAACAAATCATCCCGGACGGTAGGACCAAGCACGGCCACTTTTGCGCCTTCAAGCACGTTTTGATCCGAAAGAAAGTTTCCTTCGTCGATCGAAACGTTTCGGACAGTCTGATAGTTCGATTCAGTGCCAACAATACTGGTATTGGTATTATTGCCGGAAACCACCACTTGTTTTCGAGAGCTCACTTCACGGACGACCGCCTGCACGTTTGGAATTCCCGAGGCGATTGCGCTTGCGTCTCCCAGGGTTAAAGTCAAAGCTCCTCCCCGAGCGCCAGTTGGCCCACCAAAACTACGTTCTGCACCCGGCATAACGATGATTAAATTTGATCCGATTGATTGGATGCTTGCGGAAATAGAATTCTGAGCACCTTGGCCAATCGCGGTCATGGCAATAACTGAAGCGATGCCGATAATGATGCCGAGCATTGTAAGACCGGAACGCGCCTTATTGGCAGAGAGAGAAGAATATGTTTCGTGTAGAATGTCGGATGTTTTCATGTTATTTTGGTATTCTTTTTTGGTGATTCGATTTGTCTTCCACTAGTTGACCGTCTCGGATAAACAAAATTCGGTCGGCATGTTCCGCAATATCCTGTTCGTGGGTAATAAGAATGATCGTGTGTCCCAGCTCTTTGTTAAGTTTTTGGAAAGTGCCGAGCACTACTTCACTTGTTTTGGAATCGAGATTTCCTGTTGGTTCGTCCGCCAAAATGAGAGACGGATTATTTACTAAGGCGCGGGCAATCGCGACACGTTGGATCTGGCCACCGGAAAGTTGGTTCGACAGATGGTGAAAATGTGCCTCATCCAATCCAGCAGCAAACAAAGATTCTCTGGCGCGTTTTTCTCTTTCTTCCTTGGTTATTCCATCGTAAACCATCGGGAGTATAACATTTCGCAAGACGGTAGTACGTGGTAAAAGATTGAAAGACTGGAAAACAAAACCGAGTTTGTCTCTGCGAATATCTGCTAGCTCGTCATCCGAGAGAGTAGAAACATCTTTCCCGTCTAAAAGGTAAGTGCCGCTTGAAGGGATATCGAGAGCTCCTAAAATGTGCATTAGAGTTGATTTGCCACTCCCTGAGGGGCCCATAATAGCAACAAATTCGCCGTCTTTGATCGAAAAAGAAATGCCGTTTAGGGCGTTAAAATCAACGTCGCCGGTCCGATATGTTTTGGTGATGTTTTTAATTTCAATCATCCCATTAAAATTTTATTTTAATTTGCTCTAAAAACTTTATTGCTTCCAGTTCCTGTACCGCTTCGATTGCCAGTAGCTGCCCCAAAAATACTTGGCGCCGAAGAAGTGGTTCCATTTGTGCCAGCAACAGTTCGAGTTACGACAATGTCTCCCGCCTCAAGCCCGGAAATTATTTCGGTATTGGTGTCATCGGAAATCCCGACTGTCACTATTCGTTTGGCTGGTACTATGGGGGAAGAAGATCCTTGGGTTCCAGCAGTCGGGGTCGAGAGAGCCGAACTAAACACTTCCACATATTTTTCTCCCCTCGGGTTTGTTTTGACCGCGCTTGTTGGAACAGACAGGACATTTTCTTTCATGTTAGTGATGATCGTTGCGTCCACGCTCATCCCTGGCTTAATTCCCGGGTCAGTGGTGTCGAGAGCAATCTTTACGTTATAGGTGACTACCCCCTGTGAAACTGCCCCGACTGAATCTATCTCGGCAACCTTACCCGCGATGGCAAGATTTGGGATAGCGCTAAAAACAAGCGTAACTTTTTGGCCTAGTTGTATTTTGGCGACATCCACTTCATTTAAGGATATCGTGGCTACCTGGGTGTGAGCAATCAATGTCCCTAGGGTTCCGGTAGCGCTGTCTCCTGCTTGTACCGCCACGCTTGCAATCGTTCCATCAAACGGAGCTAGAATATAATAATCAGAGAGAGCATTTTTTGCATCAACTAAGGCATTCTCCGCTTTGGTAGCTGCCAACTGGTCTGCTTCAAGATTGAGCTGACTAACAGTGCCCGAAGAACTAGATTGTTTCTCTGTCTCAAGGGAGGCTTGATAAGCATTGTAGTTAGAGAGATAGTTTGAAGCATTCTTGTTTGGAATATTGATTACCCAATCAGTTCCTATGATCAAATTGCTATTAGATGGTAAGGTGAGAGATAATCCGGAATCTCCGATCGGAGAGGCAAAATTTGGATTGGCGATGGCACTGCCGGTGGTTAGTCCGGTTGCTTGGAAACTGATGCCTCCACCACTTTGATAAAAATGAAGAGAAATGGTTCCTTCTTTTGCCAAAATATAATTTCCGCTGATAGTCGGAGGAGAAAAAGTAGTACTGGTTTGTATGTTAACCGAACTGGCTGGTATTGCTTCCAAAGTAGAATTTAGAAGATTATTAAGAGCATTAGCCACTTCGGTTTGCTGGTTGGTATCAGTATTAGAATTTTGAGCTTGGGCGATTTTAAGCGCGAGCTGGGCGCTTTCTAAATTAACTTGTGCGTCACGCACGGCTTTAGTCGCGCTCGTGTTGTCGATCAAAAAAAGGAGTTGCCCCCGTTTTACTTGGTCGCCAGCAGAGACCGGAACGTAGGTAATTGTGCCGGTAGCTTTGGAACTGAGGTTGATTGAATTTTTGGCCGAAATTTGTCCGCTACCGGTTACCGTAGAAATGATGTTGCCCTGTTCCACTTTTTGGGTAACGTAGCGAGTGCCCTCGCTCGGGTTGGTAGCCTTTTTGTATATTGAGTAACCGATCAAAAGAAGCACGATAAGGGCGACAACGCTTACGGTCTTATGGTTTTTAACATAATTTTTTATCTTGTCGAAAAAGTTTTTCATCCCGTTAGAAATTTTAGTAATAATTTATTATTGCGGTATAGCCGGTGTGGCTGGTGGAATTTGAAACCCGAGGGTAGGCATACCAGCTGGCATTACCCTGATAAATTTAGCTGCAACCTGACCCTGGTCGTTCGGAGAACCGATTACCACTATAAAATCTCCAACCGACAAATCAGTGGCCTTAATCGTTGAGTGCATCTCCTGAATCCGGGTATCGCTTCCGATTAAAATTACTTTTTCGGTATTGTCTCTGTCTTGTACGATCACAGTTGGCAAAGTTATCTTGATGATTTTACCCACGGCGCCGTTAGCATTCGGGAAATGTTGACCGCCCGGGACAAGTCCTTGCCGGGACATCATTCCGAAATTACGCTCATAATTTTCTCCCCAGGCTCGTCCGAAAGAAGCCTTATGAAAGCCGATCGAAATTCCGGCCGAGAAAACTAAAGCGACCACAATTATAATCCCGACCCCATATAAAATTCCGACCAAAACTTTTGACTCGAAAAAAGAAACCATATGTTCATGTATTTTTTTCATAAAAATTTATTAAGCAGGATTCACCCGCAGTGTTATTAATTGACCCTTGGTAATTTGTTTGATTGCAAAACGTAAAGACAAGAAGAAGACAAAGACAAGAATGGCGGAATAGGCGAGATTCATTGCCGGCAGAGATTCGGAAAGAGAGAGGGCTAATTCTCGCCAGTAGGCGATTAAAATGCCTTGTCCGGAAGACGCAACCGATAAATAGTCGTAAAAACCCGACTGTGCCAGTTCGCCGAGCAGTATTTTGAATACCGGGACGGCTCCGGCCAAAGAGAATACACCTAGCAGAGAAAAGAAGTAGAGCCTATTGCGAGTCAAGCGTTTTTCGCGTTTGACTATTCTTTCCCAAGTTAAAGAAGTCAGACCTGGCTCGGGCTGGTGCCGAGTCTTTCCAAAAATTTTACTTAGTTCTCTTTCCATATACTAGTGTATACGAAAGAAGTTGTCGTTTTGGTGCAACTTAGCTGTGAAAGACCTCTTTGTCTTTCTTGAAGAAATACTCTGCCATATGAAATATAGTGTAGGTTATAAAGAAAGCGGCCAGGACATCTATCGAATAATGAAAATGTCCCAACAGCACAACTACCGCGAAAACCAACGAAAGAGCTAAAAACAAATAGCGAAAATATCTATGGTTCCAGAACATAAGAGCCATCAAAAAGGGAAGACCTGTATGTCCTGAAAAGAATAAATCCCCGCCAAAGGTAAATTTATTCAAAAAGTTTCCTGTATGCATAACTGCTTCGGTCGGGAACGGCCCGAGATGCGTCAGACTGATAAAGATTGAGCGGATTATCACAAAGAGAGCGATACTTTTGACAGTAAAGGGGATTGTTTTTGGATTATAGAAAAGTGCCAATATAATCAAAGCCAAAATAACAATTGACCCATAAATAAATATGCCGTCGACGTCATACGCGCGAGTGTTGCTCAAGATTATGTCGGTGACCGGGTTGCTTATTTTTTCAGTGGCATAAGTACCCGAAATATAATTTATCACCAAGCTGGCGGCCAAAAGAAAAAGACTCAACAAAAAAGACAAAACAAACTGTCTTTCTTTAAATATTTTCCATTGGTTTAAATAAACTTTCATATTGTTTTTTAACTTTTTATTTTAGATGTCTTTAAGTATGCGTTTATAATTCTTGTCCTCAAATTTGTGGTTGAATAATTATGTTTTCGACTGTTAAAAACCATTTTGATAGGCAATCCTTTCCCGGTATAATTTCTGCCTTTCCAATCTTCTCCGATGATTCGGACATCCGGTTTTATTTTCTCTAATATTTTTACCAGGTCCGCTTCGGTTTTATAAAGCACAATCTTGTCTATATATTTGCAAGCACGCAATTGAATTTCACGTTCTCGGAGAGTTTGGATTGGCTTGTTTTTGTTTTTTCGTTCCACCGATGGATCAAGGTGTAACCCGACGATCAGATAGTCGCAATGCTCTTTTGCTTCTCGAAACATTAAATAGTGCCCGGCGTGAGTCAAATCAAAAGAACCAAAGGTGATCCCGACTATTTTTTTGGTTTTGGTTTGCTTCATTTATCGGAGATTTTTCAAAAACATTTCCACTGAATGCTCCCAAGAAAAGGCTAGCGCTTTTTCTCGACATACTCGCCTGTCTAATTTTAAGCATTCTTGGGCTGCCTTGGCAAGGTTTTCATCTAAAAACCCGTCAACGCCCGGAGTAATAATATCGCGAGGTCCCATGACGCTATGAGCTGCTACGGGCACCTCGCAAGCCAAGGCCTCTATTATGGTAAGGCCAAAAGTATCTGTTCGGGATGGGAAAACCAGCACGTCGCTTGCCGACAAAAGATTAACTAATTCGAGACCTCTTTTGATTCCCAGAAAGATTGCTCGCTCGCCATATTTTCGCTCCAATTGTTTTCTTTGCGGACCATCGCCGATGACCAATTTTGTTCCCGACAAGGAGCACCCCAGGAACTCCTCCACGTTTTTTTCTTTAGCTAGTCTGCCCAAATAGGTGAAGATTGGTCCGGGGTACCGGCGGATTATTTCTTTAGGCTTTTTGAATAGACTCACATCAACTCCAAGCGGGCAAATGACAACATTTTGGTAGCCTTTTCGTTCTAGTTCCTTTTTTAGGCTTTCGGTGCTCACCATTACCGCGTTCGACTTTGAATGAAACCAACGCAGATAAGATTTTGTTATCCGAAATAGAAGCGGACTGACTCTTTCTTTTAAATAAAAATCGAAATTGGTATGGTAGGCGGTAGTAAATTTGATTTTTCTTTTTACACAGATCATTCGAGCTCTCAGGCCCAAGGTTCCTTCAGCCACGATGTGAATGTGGTCTGGTTTTTCTTCCAAAATTGCTTTTCTAATCACTCGGCCCGGGAAAAAAGAAATGAACACTTCTGGGAACCAGGGAGAAAGTGAAAAAGAAAAAAAAGAATCATGGCCTATAACTCTTACCGAATTGTCTTTCTCCTGTAGGATCTCCATGGTTTTTTGGAGGGCGGTTTTCACTCCGCTTGCTTGTGAGGTGGAATCATCATTGATGATTAAAATCTTTTTCATGTTAGCGAATTACTTTCCATTCTTTGGTGTAAGCACGTTTGCGGAAAGCCACGGAAAACCCGTTTAAAACCCACTGGGAAAGGAGTTTCGGCCAGCCTATTTGGTGGCCTCGGCGACCAGTATGATAAATCTTTAATCCTTTGGCGAAATAAGTTTTACCCTCTTTGGCCAAACGCTGGAAAAATTCATAGTCTTCCGAGGCCACCAAGCGTTCGTCATAGCCCCCTAATTTTTCAAAAACATCTCTACGAACCATTTGAAATTCGCCCACCGCCGCTCCGATTCCCAGGTAATTATTCAGAATCAAATTATAAAAATTAAAAACAGGGAAAATTATTTTGTCTCCCAGGTTTTCGTTTTCAGGAAAGACCCTAATAGCCACGGTAAGACCGACTATTTTTGGATTTGACAGAAGTATACTCTCCGCTTTTTGGAAAAAAGAATTTATGTCTGGCACACAGACATCCGCATCCAAAAAGACGAGATATTCACCCCGGGCCTTTTTTGCTCCGCCGTTCTTGCCGATACTGATATTCTGTTTAGCATTATTTTTAGGCTCTATCACCGTGGCATATTTTTGGGCCAGGGGAATGGTCCCGTCAGTGCTTCTACCGTCGGAAACGATTATTTCTTTTTCTCCCCGATATTCCGAAATACATTTCAGGGTTTTCTCAATAGTTTTTTCTTCATTTTTAGTTGGGACAATAAAGGAAATCATAACTAGCTCGTAAGCTCTTTTTTAATCCGTTTGCTGAAATAATAAATTAGTCCGCTTACCCCCAGTATAACACCTACTACAAAATATATTTTCATAGCATCGGCGATGGAGTTGTAAAGTTGTCCGAAGAAATATCCCAAGGCAAGAAGTCCGCCCACCAGAAATAATTCTCCCAGGAGATTAAGGCTCATATATTTCTTGAAAGAAACACGCATCGCTCCGGCAGTCATTAAAGTGGCCAAAGCCATTCCGCCAAAACCGATAGTAACTTTTGAAATGAGCAATATTTTGACGTGATATTTGTTGAAAAGCTTTTTGGCCCGCTCCAGCATCTCGGGAGTAATTTTCAAGAAGTGCCCATGCTTTCTAATCATCGGTTCGGCAAAGTAATAGCCGACATAATACCAGACAACGTCTCCTGTCAAATCTCCGACCACGATCACCCAAAAAGCCGGAGTGAGTTCGAAAAACCCTGCATGAATCAAAAGTCCAGAAGCTACCATCAAAATCGGCCCTTCGATCACTATGCCGACAAAAAGAAGCACATATTTGTAGCTTGCGAGAAATCCCAGAAAATGTGGAACAAAATCAACGAGAGACATCTATCCATTATAACTTATTTAACCATTTTCCGTAGGCCAATCAGCGCTCGGCGGTGGTAGCTTTTTACAGTGTTTAAAGGTTTTCCCAGGACTTTTCCGATTTCCTCGAAAGTCATTTCTTCCTGATAGTGTAAGACAAGGGTAGCTCGATATTCCGGCGAGAGCTCCCCTAATAATTTTTGGAGCAGGGATGCATCTTCCAGGCGAGCCAACGCCTCATCTGGCAAAAGTTCCGAATCGGGAATTGTTTCGGCGAACTCTGTTTCTAGTTCGATTGTGAGTTCGGAAAATAAAATATTCTTTTTTTTCTTTAGAAAATCGATGGCGGTATTTCGGGCGATAGCAAGAATCCAAGTTTTCAGGCTTGCTTTTTTGGGATCGAAGCGCATGAAATTTTTCCAAACCTTTATGAAAGTTTCCTGGACAATATCAGAAGCATTTTCTCGTCCCGCCAAGTGAGCGGCAAAGTTGAAAACAAGCGGAGTATATTTTTCGATCAATTGTTCGAAAACATTTTTTTCTCCGGTTCGATAGCGTTCGATAATTTCTTGGTCCGTTATAAGGACTTGCATAGGCTAAATATAACACGAAGTTAAGAATGTGCCCTCGGCAGGAATCGAACCTGCATCAGAAGCTCCGCAAGCTCCTATTCTATCCATTAAACTACGAGAGCCTGGACTCAGATTACCAGGTTTTTGTTAAAATTGGAAGTTCCCTAGAATCCCAAAGAATCCATGATCTTGAGGGATGGGTGCTCTTTCATTTCGAGTTCTCCGATATTCTTTGAAAGAAAAGTTTCGCGGATCTGGGTAGCCTGACTTTCTTCTATTGGCACGGACATTACTGGCATGATCAATCTCTTGGACCGAACAAACAGGGTCGGGTTGCCTTCTTTTTGGACCCAGAAAAATTTTATTTCCTCGTACGGGTAGATGCGGTTTTTTATCTGGAACCCCTTTTCGTTCATTTCATAAGAAACCATCTCCGGCTTTTTAATTGCGAAGAGTCCCAAGAGTCCTCCTCCGACAAAGAGGAGCAGGGCGAAAAAATAATTTCCGAAAATTATTGCAGCCACAGAACAGGCAACGACGATTACTCCGAGTGCCCAAAACCAGTCCGGATTTCTTTCCTTTTCTTCGTATTCCGGAGCTTGCCAAACAATTTTTTCATTTGGATTCATGACTTAATTATAACACTCTCGAAACTCAGATGTCTATTGGTTTTCAATGCGGGGATACTCGTGTTAGGACCTTTCCCCGACAAGCCCCATAAGGTTATTTTTAATAAATTTATTTTACCACAACGACGTATCTCGTGCGACTTCAAAAAGTGACAAAAGTTACACAGGTTATACCTCATTATTTTTTAATAATCGCGGTTACTTCAATTTCAATTTTTGCACCCTTACGAGTCATAGCATTTACTTCAAGTAATGTACTAACTGGCTTACTTTCAGCAAACCATTTATCTCGAACAGCAGAAACTTTTGGAAAATCATTTATATCAGTTAAAAATATTTGAGCTTTTACAACATCATTCATTAAGGCACCAGCTGATTTTAATATATTTTCAATCGCTTGGAATACAAGTTCTGTTTGTCCTTCTATGTCATCTGTAATAGCTTCATTGTTTTCGTTTTTGCCGACTTGTTGGCCAGATACATAAATCATATAAAAATCACCCATATCAATCTTTTTTGCTGGTGAATAAAAACCTCTTGTTTGTTGCCAATCTTCTGGATAAATATTTTGTATCATATTTATATTTATTTTAAATTTTTATTAAATTAATTTTAATACTTTTTCTTTTATACTTTCAATTATATCTTTTGCTATTTCAACATCAAAATAATCTGGATTAATTATTTCCCAATATTCGTATTTGTAATTATTCAACCATAATGGAATATACTCCCTGTCGGCTATTACCACTATTTTGTCTACATTTTGTAAATATTCTTCTTTTAATTGATCACAGTGTTCATTTGAAATATCAATCCCTTGTTTCAATAACTCATTAATAGTTACATTCATTCCCTTTACAGAAGAAATTAATACCCCCTGTCTACCTTTAGCTTCTACTCGTGTTCCATAACTATATGCAATCGAACCGTCTTTTGCTAATTTGTTATATATAGCTTTAGCTATTTGGCTTCTTAAAATATTCCCATTACAAATAAATACAACTCTTTTCATAGGTGAATTATACCAAAAATCCAGCCTAAATGTTAGACTGGATTTTGATGTATCTCGTACTAGCACGACTCTGCGGAGGGTAGAGGACTCGAACCTCTAAGGGCTTTCGCCCGCTTGTTTTCAAGACAAGTGCCTTACCATTCGGCGCAACCCTCCCCAATACTTATGCCATATTTTTACCATGCAACCAGCTTTTTTCCAAGTAGTTTCAGCGGAGGGGAACCCTCCGCCGTCCGTATACCATATATACCATAAAAAGTCTTATTGACTCCAAATCTTACCGCCTCCGCAGTAAAAATAAAGTATCGGAAGACTCAGTTACCCCAAATTACATATTTAAGGTACAATTTAATTCATGGAAGGTTTATCTAAAACAACCCAAGAAAATACTATTGAAAAAACTAAAATAAAAGAAGGTGTTAATTTAGTGTTTGAACAAAATCCAGAACTTTCACAAATTGGAACAAAAGAACAATACTCTGAATATTTGGATACTATTTTCCCTGAAAGTAAAATTAGAGATATTGTTTTTCATGGAACAAAATTTAATTTTGAAAATTTTGACAAGAATGAACTAGGCAAAAATACAAATCATGAACATGCAAGACGGGGTTTTTTCTTCACTAATAACGTGAATAATGCCTATCATTATATAGGACAAATTTATACAATGTTTCCCGTTTATAAAGATGTAATAAGAGGTTTTGATATATATAACATAAAATTAGAGGGTGCTCATGAATATGTAAAAAGAGAAACTAATTTATTTAATAAATTAAAATATACTTTAAATAATTTTATAAATAGGTTATTTAAAACCAATATTATATTTGACTTTAATGATTTGAAGATAGCAGAAGAGCATTTGAGAAAAATTGAAGTTGAGCATAATAATTATACCGATCTGATAAATAAATTTGGGGAGTGGATAAATAAATACGAAGAGTTATTTGGAAAATATGAAGGATATTTAAGGGTAAAAGAGAACGTATTAAATTTAGAAAAGACATCATCTCCTGATATCGTCTTAAATATAAATAGAATGGCTAATGAAATTTATAAAAGAATACCAAGTGACATTCTAGGTTCTGAGTATAGAAATAAATATTACAATAGTGGAAATATTAAATTTATATTATTGGACATGAAAAGCCCTAGCACATATACAGACAATGCCTCCAAGAAAGATGTAGATGAATTTCTTAAAACATATAGTATAGATGATTATACAAGAAAGATACTAGTTTCTAAGGAAAATGGTAATGATAGTGTTATTTTTAACGATACTAGAGATCCTCTGATTTCAAATATTTATGTGGTTTTTGATTCAGAGCAAATTCACACATTGGGAGGAAAGGGGGACGTTGGAAATTTTAAAAACTTTGTTGAAAATTGGCATGACTCACATGCCTAATTTGTCTCTCTAATTATGATAAGATACCCCTCATGAGGGTTGAGCTCGTGGGCACCTGACTTGAGTGCCCCGCAAACAAAAACACCCTCAGGTAATCCTGAGGGTGTTTTTGAAAGTTGTTATTGATTAATTGGAGTTCCGGTCTGAGTTGGTTCGGTAATCGGAGCTTTTTTTATACCGAAGAATTTTTTGACGTCGGCGCACTTTTTCTTGGCGACGGCGAACAAATAAATTATTTCAAGAACACCCAAGGTGTTGAAGACCAGAAGCACGATGAACCAAGCCTTGTGATGATTCTTGGCGGCGACCCAGAGGGCAGACCCCTTCCAAAGTAAAGTCCATAAAATCACTATTAATACCAGCCAAATATGGCCGGAGAAAAAACTGTTGTATGAATACATCATAATGTCCTAATTATACCAGGAAATCTTTTTCTGTGCTAGCATTAGGGGATGCGATTTTTGGGAATCGACTATGGATCAAAAAGGGTAGGCTTGGCTCTGTCCGACGAGGCGGGTCGGCTTGCTTTTCCATTTAAAATACTGATCAACCGGGCAGACCTGCTTGAGCTCTTGCACAGCATTTGCGGAGAGCAGGAGGTGAGCGAAATCGTGCTTGGGGAATCGCTTGATTTGTCTGGGAAAGAGAATGAGATAATGGCAGAGATCAAAGAATTCAAAAAGGGGCTCGAAAAACTTGGGTTGCCGGTTCATCTGGAAAAGGAATTTCTAACTACCATTGAGGCTCGTCGATATCAGCCGGACAAAAAGGCCGATGCCGGGGCAGCGGCTTTGATTCTACAAAGGTATCTTGATAGAAAAAATAGGTTCTAGGTTCTAGTTGCTAGGTTCTAGGAATTAAAAATAATTTTTATTTATGATTTCCATTGAAGATTTTAAAAAAATAGAAATAATGGTCGGAAAGATTTTGACGGCAGAAAAAGTGCCGGAGACAGACAAGCTTCTTCGGCTCTCTGTCGACCTGGGCCCCTCCTCCGCCTTGGCTATGGAGGGCAAGGAAGGAAAAGATATCAGACAAATTATCTCCGGTATTGCACTATATTTTCCAGATCCGAATATGTTAGTGGGCAAGAAATGTTTGTTTGTGGCAAATTTGGAGCCGAGAACGATCCGAGGGCTTGAAAGTCAAGGAATGATTTTGGCAGTGACTTCGGGTGATGATAAGTTTTCTCTTTTGGTCCCGGATGTTGATATGCCGGCAGGAGCCCGCGCTCGCTAGATTAGCGAGAAAAACCCGACTATTGTATAATGTAAGCATGTTTCGAAAGTTGTTTTATCTTTTTTTCCCCACGCCGAAATATCTCTCCATGCCGGCCTTCGGATTGGATATCTCCGATGAATCTTTAAAATTTATAGAACTTATTTCAACCGCTCATGGAATCAAGTTGGGTCGTTTTGGCGAGCGTAAAATTCCCGAGGGAGTGATCGAGTCGGGCAAGATCAAGAATCTTAAAAAAATGGAAGAAATTCTAACTGCTCTCCGAAAAGAAGAGAAGATCAAGAACGTTCGAGTTTCTCTGCCGGAAGAGCAGGTATACTTATTTGAATTTCGACTGGAAAAAGCCGGCCTTGAGAGTATCCGTGAAAGCATAGAGCTTTCTCTCGAGGAATACATTCCTATTCCGGCCCAGGATTCTATCTTTGACTATGAAATACTGAGCGAGGATGAAAAAGGTTTCAATATTCAGGTTTCAGCCATTCCCAAAAATATCATTGAAGGATATCTGTCTGTTTTCAAAAATTCTGCTATCCGAGCTCAATCCTTCGAGCTCGAAGCGCAAGCGATCTCTCGGGCGATTGTTCCCAAAGGAGATACGGGAGCATATATGATCGTAGACTTCGGCGAAAAACGTACCGGGATTTTTATTGTTTCGAACGGGGTAGTGATGTTTACCTCTACCTTGGACGTGGGCGGAACACTCCTAACCCATATGATCGAAAAGAATTTCAAGATCAGTTTTGAAGAGGCAGAAAAAATGAAAAAAAAGTTCGGTCTCCAGCGCAATACCGGTAACAAAGAAATGTTTTCGGTTCTCCTAAACAGCATTTCCATTTTGCGGGACGAAGTAGTGAAGCACTACGTCTATTGGCATACCCACAAAGAAAGTGGCAAAGAACGTCCGCCGATTCGAAAAATAATTCTGTGTGGTGGAGATTCCAATTTGATCGGTCTTTCGGAATATTTCTCGGTTAGCACCAAGACTGCCATAGAAACAGCCAATGTTTGGGTGAATGTCACCGCAGGTTGGAAATATATTCCGGAGATCAACTACTCGCAATCGCTAACTTACGCGGCGGCCATAGGTCTCGCGCTTTCGAATTTTCAACATGATTAATCTTATCCCAGCTGAAGAAAAAAAGGCGATAACGCACGATTTCTACTGTCGGCTGCTAACAGTGCTCTTTTTTGCTCTCGGCACCGCCACCCTTATTTTAAGCATAATCATTATGCCTTCTTACCTTTTATCTTTTTCCAAAATTGCCTCTATCGAGAGTAGGCTAGAAACAAAACAAAATGAAGTGATGCCCGAGATAGATCAAAAAGCTATGGCTGATATCAAAAATCTAAATAACAAACTCTCCCTGATCAAGCAGGCGATGGACAAAAAATACGTTTTCTCGGAAAAAATAATTTTGGAAACGATCGCTCAAAAAACCCCGGGGGTTAAAATAAGAAGGATTTTTTACCAGAATGATCCTTATTTAGGCAGGACGATTACCGTAAGTGGTGTTGCTTCAAGTCGCGAAGAGTTGCTCCAGTTCCGGAAAGCTTTTGAAAATTCTAGTACTTTCAAAAACGTGAACCTGCCTATTTCTGATTTCGTAAAAGGGTCGGACATAAATTTTAATTTGAATTTAACCGCCATCTGATATGCAAAATAATTTTAAAAAAATTCCATTGATTGTTTCCATCCTCTTTCTTCTGGCGGTTGCTCTTTTCTTTTTCTTCTTGTATCGAGGGGTGAACAATCACATGGCCGAGGTGAATGAAACTGAGAAAAAACTGGAAGCTGAGATCGCTAGACGAAATGAAATAAAGGCCCTTAACAATTATTTTCTTTCGACCCAAGGGAAAAAGAACCAGCTTGAAACCCACTTTGTGCAAAGTTCCAATGTAGTTCCGTTTTTAAACACCTTGGAGGATTTGGGGACTGGTGTTGGTGTCAAGATGAAAGTTGCTTCTATTGATATTTCTCGAGATGGCACAGGACTTTTGATCCAACTCAAGAGCACCGGGACCTTTTCCCAGGTTTACAAATTTATTACTACTCTTGAAAATGCTCCATACGAACTTGAGTTTGTATCTGTCGACTTAAAAAAAGAAGTGACGGAAGACGAGAAAAGCTCCAATCAGTGGGAGGCAAATATAAATTTGCGGTTAATAAGCTTTACTTAAAAAATGAAAATAAAATTTCCCAAAATAAAAAAGAATTATCGAAAAGAAAGCTTGAAGGTAAGCCCGAATATTTATTGGGCAATTATTGTGGCTCTGTTTTTTGTGATTGTGGTTGGCGATTTTGTTTTTGCCTACAATTTGTTTAACAAAACAGCTCAAGATGAGACTCTTCTCGTTCTAAACCAAAATAGCCAGGTTGAAAGAGAAAAAAAGGCGGAAATAAACAGGGTGCTCAATTACTTCTCGGCTCGGGCCGAAAAAACTTCCGAGATCATAAATTCTCCAGCGCTGGTAGTTGACCCGTCGCTGTAAAAATGTTAATTTTATTGCACGCGCGGTTAGCTCAGTTGTAGCGATCCGTGAGAACACGTTTGATTTAGTTAAATAAATGCGCGGTTAGCTCAGTTGGTAGAGCAACCCGTTTACACCGGGAAGGTCGGGAGTTCGAGTCTCTCACCGCGCACAGAGCCTTAAAATGCCCTCGTAGTTCAATGGATAGAACAGAGCTCTTCTAAGGCTTCGATGTAGGTTCGATTCCTACCGAGGGCGCAATGAAAAAGATTAATGTACTCTACGAGGATAAAGATATTCTAGCGATAGACAAGCCGGCTGGGATTTTGGTTTGCCCAGATGGGCGAAGCGACAAAGAAACCATCTTCGATATTTTTTTGAAAAAGTATCCGGAGCTTGGAGTAGTGCATCGACTGGACAAAGAAACCACCGGAGTTTTACTTTTGGCCAAAAACGAGAAAGCACACGAATTTCTGAAAAAACAATTTGCCGACCGGACGATTAAAAAAACCTATCTAGCAATTGTGAACGGTTGGCCGAAATCGGACCATGGGAAAATAGACAAGCCGATCGGCCGAAGCCCGTCTGACTTTCGCCGGCGCTTGGCGGGCAGGGGAGCGCGTGGAGAAATGCGCGAAGCGGTGACAGAGTGGAGGGTCATCAAAAGAATGACCCTACCGATCAACCCTGATAAAAAACTGATCAACTCCGATATCGGTGTTCATCAGAAAAAAATCAGTGATATCGGTAAATTTAGCGTACTAGAGCTAAATCCAAAGACCGGCCGAACGCATCAAATCCGGGTGCATCTAAAATATTTGAGCTACCCGATAGTCTGTGATCCACTTTACAACCCCAAGGGTGCTTGCCCGAAGGGCTTGGACCGCATGGGTCTGCATGCCAAATCAATTGAATTTTCCGCCCTAGGCGGATCCGCCTCTGGCGGAAAAACTCCTTCAGGCAAGGTAACCAAAGTAGAATCACCGACCCCGAAAGAATTCGAAAAAATGTTAAAATATAAAGATGAATCCGGAAACTAGAAATTGTCAAAATTGTCAAAAAGAATTTACTCTAGACCAAGATGATTTGGGTTTTTACCAGAAAATCAAAGCACCCTTGCCCTCCTGGTGTCCAGAGTGTCGTTTGCAAAGAAGGCTTTCTTGGCGCAACGAAAGAGGATTACACTTTAGGAAGTGTGGCTTATGTGACAAAAAAATAGTTTCCATTTATCGAGAAGACTATAACAACACAGTGCTCTGTGAAAAATGCTGGTGGGGAGACGGCTGGGAAGGATTGGACTATGGAATGGAAGTTGATTTTTCAAAACCATTTCTCTCTCAATTTTTTGAGCTTTTTCACAAGGTTCCGGCGAATAATCTTTTTGCTATTGGGCCAACGATGGTTAATTCGGAATATTGCAATATGGCAAACGATATGAGAAATTGCTATCTGCTTCATGACGGGACTTTTGACGAGAATGTGTCTTATGGCAGTGGAGTTTTCTTTTCCAAAGACTCTCAGGATATTACTATGGTCCGAAAATGTGAACTTTGTTATGAACTTGTTACTTGTATTAATTGTTACCACTCTACCTTTTCAGAACGATGCGAAGATTGTGTAGATGTACATTTTTCCTTTGGTCTTCGGGGGTGTAGTAATTGTTTAGGGTGTGTGAATTTACATCGGAAAAATTATTGCATTTTTAATGAGCAATATTCAAAAGAGGAATATGAAGAAAAATTGAAATCTTTTGAATTGGATTCTTATCAGAATATTCTTTCAATAAAAGAAAAAGCAAAAGAGTTTTGGGAAAAGTTCCCGAAAAAATATTATTTTGGGGTACAAAACGTAAACATTACCGGCGATTATTTGGAGCGTTCCAAAAACTCTAAATTTTGTTTTGGGTGTGCAAATCTAGAAGACTCGAAATTCTGCTCTTTTGTTTCCAACGGCCCGGTAAAAACCACTTATGATTTTACTCATTACGGGGATAACATTGAACTAGTGTACGAAAGTGCACAATGCGGTAATGGGGTTTATAATCTTAAATTCGGATGGGGAGTTTGGGACCATTGCAGAAATATAAGTTATTGTTTTAGAACGGTGGGAACAACAGATGCTTTTGGTTGTGTTGGATTAAAGAAAAAACAATATTGTATTTTAAACAAGCAATACCCTAAAGAAGAATATGAAAAACTCGTATCCAAGATCATAGAACACATGAATAATATGCCGTATATTGATAAAGTCGGCAGGGTCTATAAATATGGAGAATTTTTTCCCTCAGAACTTTCTCCTTTTGGTTATAATGAAACAACTGCTCAAGAATATTTTTCCCTAAATAAAGAAGAAGCCATAGCGCAAGGTTTTAACTGGAAAGAAGAAGATAGCAGGAACTATAAAGTAACCAAAAAGCCGGAAGATTTGCCGGATAGTATTTTAGAAACGGAAGATTCTATCCTGAATGAAGTAATTGCTTGTGAGCACGAGGGCAAGTGCCAAGAAGGATGTATGACGGCTTTCAAGATTCTTCCGGAAGATTTGAAATTTTACAAAAGAATGAATCTGCCTCTGCCCCGGATGTGTTTTAATTGCCGAAGATTTCAGAGAATAAAGCAGAGAAACCCCCTCAAGCTCTGGCACCGGAAGTGCATGAATAAGGATTGCCAAAATGAATTTGAAACGACTTATGCTCCTGACCGTCCGGAGATTATATATTGCGAAAGTTGTTATAACAAAGAAGTATATTAGCCAAATACACATATCAACCATGGTTGATATGTGTAAAAGAAGAAATTATGCAAAGCGAAAAGATAATCTGTCAAAATTGCAAAAAAGATTTTCTGATTGACCAGGACGATTTTAAATTCTACGAAAAAATGCAGGTGCCTCCGCCGACCTGGTGTCCGGAATGTCGAATGACTCGACGATTGGCCTTCGGTAATGCTTGGGGTGTACATTTTCGAAATTGCGATAAATGTGGAGAAAAAAGTTTGACGATGTATAGCGTAGAGAATCCCCTAAAAGTCTTTTGTGACAAGTGTTGGTGGGCCGATGACTGGGACGGTGCTGAATACGGAGTGGATTATGATCCAAGCAGAAATTTTTTTGAGCAGTGGAGAGAGTTACGATCCAAAACCCCGCATTTTGCCAAAGACGCGGTCTATACTAGTCTTAAAAATTGCGAATATACAAACGCCATTGCTTTTTCTAAAGATTGCTATATGTCTTTTTGGGTGGATTACAGTGAAAATGTTTTTTATTCTTCTCTTCTTAATAGCGTAAAAGATAGTGCTGATGTTTTTCGGGTTTTTAAAAGTGAACAATGCTATGAGTCGGTCGGCCTGGGCCGTTGTAATCGAGTTTATTTTTCCGATACTTGCGACGACTGTGTAGATGTTTGGTTTTCCCGGAACTGTTATGGATGTATGAATTGTCTTGGCTGTGTGAATTTGCGAAACAAAAATTATGTGATTTTCAACGAACAATATTCCCGAGAAGGGTATTTTGAAAAACTGAAGGAATTTAAATTGGATACTCGGAACGGCTTGGCGGAAATACAGAAAAAGACGGATGATTTTTGGCTTTCATTGCCTTATCGGGAGTACACCGGTACGCCGAAAAATCTGGATGTTTCCGGTGATTATATTTTTGATTCTAAAAATGCAAAAAACTGTTTTGTCTGTATGAATACAGTGGATTCAAAATACTGCCAATTTATTTCTGTGCCGAGCGTAGAGAGTTGTATGGATTACTATGGTTGGGGGAATATGGTAAGTCTGGTTTATGAAACTGCCACCTCTGGAGAAGAACTTCGGAATATCAAATTTTCTTTCGGGGTTTTTAATAACGGCCTTGATTTGGAATATTGCGGGTGGTGTGTGGGTTGCAAAAATTGTTTTGGTTGTTCAAATTTGAAGCGAAAACAGTATTGTATTTTAAATAAACAATATTCAAAAGAAGAGTACGAGAAGTTAAGGGCAAAAATTATTGAGGATATGAAGAAATCTCCTTATGTGGACAAGAAAGGAAGAATGTATAAATATGGAGAATTTTTCCCGCCGGAATTTTCTCCCTTCCCATACAATAATTCGAATGCCAGTCGATTCATCGAAAAAGATAAAGACCAAGCTCTTTTTGAAGGATATAACTGGCAAGACCAGGCTGAGAATGTCTACAAAAAGACCTTGGAAAATACGGATATTCCGGAGACAATCAAGGGAACAGGGGAAGATATTTTAAGCGAAATTATTGAATGTGCCTCCTGTGCCCGCGGGTATAAAATAACTCTGGGGGAGTTTTCTTTGTTTAAAAAATTAAACGTGCCGATTCCCACAAAATGTCCTCGTTGTCGCGAGGCTCGCCGGTTTGCTCTGATGAATAAACCAAAATCTTTCAAATCTAATTGTGCCAAATGTGAAAAAAAAATTACTACAATGCATAATCCAAAACTAAAAAGAATTATTTATTGCGTAAGTTGCTTTCAACAGGGATTTTTGTAAAAACCTTGTGTCTAAAGGCTGGATTGACATATTACCAAAATAGCGATATAGTGTAGGCTGAACAAATAAATAAGCTCGGTATGTTTTTCTACAAAACACGGCTGTTTAGGTTGTTCATCGAAAAAATAATATTCACAAAAAAATACAGAAGCTATGAAAGAAATTGCCCTTGTGGGTTTTTCAGCTAATGCTGAAGTGATCCAGGTTTACGATCGTATGACCACAAAACAAAAGGGGGTATTGGAATCATTCGAATCAGATCTTTGTGGTACATCCGCAAACGTTGCAAGAGCAATTATTTCGCTTGGCCAGTCAAGCAAAGTTTTAGCTCTCACCGGTGTTGGTGACGACCTAGAAAGTCATATTCTGCGATTTGCCTTGAAAAAATTTCCAGTGCCCTACTCAGAATTTATGGTTTTGAACCATAGTCACATTTCCGTTTTACCCCTTGATGGTATACCAAACACCAAAATTTTTGGGAGAAAAGGTTCCTTTATGGAAGGAGAGATAATGGAAGAAAAGATAGGAGAAACCATAGCCCTGATTGATAAGGAAATAGGATTATGGCGGATTGCTACTGGGGTACGCCCAGAAGAAACTCCTTTAGTTACGGAACTTTTTAACAAACACGAAGGTCATCGTTCCTTGAACCCAAGACGCGAACTTGTTGAAGACCGTCCAAAATTCATAGAAACCGCCAGAAATGCAGATTTGCTAATTATGAATCAGGAAGAATTTGATTATTGCGACGAGGTTTCCATAGACGAGCTTCATAAGCTTGGCCCGAGATTGGTTATAATAACAAGGAGCAAGGACGGAGGAGCTTTTTCAGTAAAAGGAAGCGAGCCGGAGAAGTTCAAACCATGCACGGACTATTTAAAAAATTCTGAGGTTGTCGAAACAGGTGCCGGAGACTGGTTCCACGCTGCCTTTATCGTCCGGTGTATAGAGTTGGGTAAATCCATCTCTACACTTAGCTTAGAAGAAGTTCGAGAATGTATTGCATTTGCAGCTAGGGTTTCCGGTAAAAAAGTTACTATGCCCGGAGCAGCGAATGGACCGAACAAAGAAGACCTCTAAAGGTCTTTAAGCATCAAAAATATCCGAAGGGAGGGAGTCGATACGGCATCCTCCCTTTTTATTTTGGATTACAGTTATTCTCGGAAATTCCTCTTTGATTTTTTTATTTTCTTTTTCTTTATCGTTTATAAAGTAAATTGGGCCAGCCCACCTTTTTTCTTTCAGAAATTTTTCTTTTTTTCCTTCAATTATATATACTTCATCAAAATATTCCGCTATCTTGCTTTTTTTTATTTTAGTATTTTGAAAATCCAGGTTTCCTTTGGTTATGAGGATTAAATTATTTTTCGGAGCAAGTTTCACCAGAAGCTTTTTTGTTTCGGGTAAAATATAAGACCCATAATCTAAACTATGCAACCATTCGTGCATCTTTTCAGACACATCCAAATTATGCATTTTTTGCAGGATTTTTACGTGGTCTCGAAAACTGTAGTTTTCTTTTTCGTCCAAGGCGTCGTGGTAAGTCTTTTCTATTTTGCTCAAGTCTATGTCATACGAAGCCAGCCGGGAAAAAATGTCCCGTTTCAGTTTCTGGGTGTCAAATAGCGTATCGTCTAGGTCAAAAATTATGTTTGCCATGTGTAAAATGAATATAGCACAGATAAAATATTTGCACCAAACGATTATTGATATAATTTGCCTTTCGAAAGTTTTTATGCTAAATTGAAACCCTATATGGCAATAGACAAGAAAAAACTTAGTCCGGTAGATGTGGCAGCTCGAGAGAAGCTCAACTTCAATGCTGGCGACACAGTGCGCGTTTGGTCCAAGATTTTGGATGAAAAGGGGAAGCAAAGACTCCAGGCCTTTGAGGGTTTGGTTTTGGCCCGCAAACACGGTACTGAAATCGGAGCAACTTTTACCTTGAGACGGGTGGCTTCCGGAGTCGGAGTAGAAAGAATTTTCCCACTCTTTTCTCCCACTATCGACAAGATTGAAGTTATTAAGAAATCCCGGGCTCGCCGTTCCAAGCTGTACTATGTCCGAACCAAAGCAGTTCGAGACGTACGCCGAAAATTGCACGCAGTAGTCCTAAGCGAAGAAAAAGAAGAAGAAGAAACCGAAACTAAAAAAGAAGAATAAAAAATCCACCCGTTCGACTAGCTCAGGGTGGATTTTTTTGATATAGTGTCCTGGTATATTTTAAAAATGCGCAGGTGGCGGAACTGGTATACGCGTACGCTTGAGGTGCGTATTCCGTGAGGATTGGGGGTTCGAGTCCCCCCCTGCGCACAAAGTTATTGATCCAAATCTTCAAAAAAGGGTGGTTCTTGAATTGCTTCTATTTCGGTGGCAACGATTGTGTCATCTTTTGCATTTCCTTCGATCAAGATAAATTCACCTATTTTTAGTTTATCTGCCCTAAAAGACGCAGGCAAGATTATTTTATATTCAGCCGGAGGTACACAGCACTCTTTTCCGTTTTCAATGCTTGCCACAAAATAATCGGTATCAACAGAAATTATTTTGCCGCGGTAAATATTTTCAATATAGAGAGGTGGCCGTTCGGTGCGCTGGTATACACCTCCGAAAAGAGGCATAGAATTATTGTTTGCGTTTCGCAGGAGCACCGGATGGAGAAAATTGACCTGATCTATCGCTATTCCGACAATGGTCATTATTATAATAAACATGATCCCCAGATAAAGAACCGGGATTTTGTAGCCGAATCGGAAGGAACGCAAGAGGAGTCCGGAAAGAATAATTAGAACTGCATTGACGAGGAACAGCTTCCAAGGGAAAAGCAAGAAGAAAAGCAAAGTGCCGTGATTGCCAAAACCGATCAAGGCGGCTTGACCGCTAACTCGGAGATTGAACATAACCAAACTACACAGGAAGATCGAAACCAGAAAAGTCAGGGAGATAACAAGAATCAGAGCGATTACTCGCAAGCGGAAATAATTTTTCGAGTGTGCTATAACGGCTCCGCTCCTTATTTTTTCGAGCGCGCTTGGCTCTATCTTTTCCGTCGTATTTTGTTTTGTTTCAAAGTTCTCCATATTTTTTTTCTAATTCTTGATAACTTTTCCTCAGTTCCTCTTTGGCTCTTTTGATTCGAATGCCCACTGTCCCGGTAGGGATCTTTAGAATGTCCGAGATTTCCTTGTAACTGAAATCTTCTATGTAATGGAGTACGATCACTTCGCGGTATTTTGGTTTCAGGGTATCTAGGCAACTGTCGATCATTTTTTTCAGCTCCTTGGTTTCACGCTCTCTTACGTCCGGATCCTCATAGACTTGATAAGACAAAAGTACGTCCAGGTCTAGGGAAGTGATCGGGCTGATCGACTGTTTCTTTAGGCCGTTCACGAAAGCGTTGTGCGCAATGCGGTAAACCCAGGAAGAAAATTTTAAAGAAGTATCAAAGTCTTGAATATTTTGGTAGGTACTGATGAAAA